>MDTB01045452.1_pt1 | contig 19554 bp, 17 predicted proteins | sample 811161 | NCBI WGS metagenome assembly MDTB01 (sample SAMN05326650, study PRJNA326480) | marine metagenome | isolation source: seawater | place: Mediterranean Sea | collected 2009 | reverse complement strand
TTTGCCCGCCACAGGCCGCCGGCGAACTTGCTGACGCCTGGCCGCAGGCGCGTTTGACGATCGTCGATGACGCTGGTCATTCAGCATTAGAGCCAGGGATTCGGGCAGCACTGGTTGCCGCCACAGAATGGTTCAAAAAGGCGCGGCCATAAACCCCAGCGTTAAGAAGTACTGGTGCGAACCCGATGCGTACTTTTAGCCGTTGCGACCAAATTTCCATCGGCGTCACGAACTTCGCCATGGGCAAAAAATATCGACCGACCGCCACCGTCACGCCAGGCCTGACAGGTTAACCGTCCGGAGGTTGGGGCTTTGCCGATAAAATTCGTGGTCAACGAAAGCGTAACACAGCGTTTCCGAGGCTCATCGCGCGGTGCCCAATAGCCTGTATAAATTGAGGTCACATCAAGCAGCGTTAGCGACAAGCCGCCGTGAACCAAACCGCTGTGATTGTGATGCTTGGCAACAACATCAACTTCGATCCGCGCGTAGCCATCACGCCATTCGATCAGCTCCATGCCCAACAGCGCGTTCATGCCGCGAATTTCTTCGGTGTCGGCGATATTTTCAGTTCGTGAATCGCGGGTTTGATCGGTCATGAGCTTGCCTCCTCAGCTGCCGGCGGCACCCAGGTTGTGCGAATTCGATGTGTACTTTGACCGGTCGCTAAGAGCTGACCTTGGTCGTCATGAACGCTGCCTTCAGCGTAGAAAATTGACCGCCCACCCCCAATACAACGCGATGTACAGATCACTTTTCCAGCCGCTGTTTTGCCAAGATAATTGGTTGTTAAGCTGAGTGTGATGGCACGTTTTGGATCCGCACCCGGCGGCGTCCAAACACCGGTATAGCCTGCTGCCGCGTCAAGCAAAGTGGCATAAAGCCCGCCATGGACAATGCCGCTGCGATTGAGATGGATGTCACGGACCTTCACCTCCATACGGGCAAAGTTTTCGGACCATTCAACCAAATGCAGGTCAAGATGGGCACTAAAGCCGACCAGGTCGGCAACATCAATGGGTTCATCAGATGAGGACATTACACAACTACATTAATAGCGATATCGCGGTGATATCAAATTGACTCATGGGTGATCTTGATATAGAACAAAATAAGAACATATGAAAACAACTCAATCCTAACCGGCGTCCGCACAGAATGCAAAACTCGTCATCATGGTCCACATCTAAAACTGCCCAGGAAAAAATTTTGGATGACTTGCGGCGGCGAGTCCGGCAGATCGAACGTGGCGGCAATCAAGTACCATTGGCGGCACATGACAAGGCGGATCTTGACCTTGGGTATGCGCTTATTGATCGCCGCCTTGGGCCGCGCGGATTGGCACGTGGGCGGGTTCATGAAATCATCGGCGAAGGCTGGAGCACGGTCCGTGATGGTGCCGCCTTTGGTTTCACCGCTGCCCTTATTGGTCGTTTGCAAAGCCGTCATCCACATGGCCACGTGCTTTGGTGTAGCCGGTCTGCGGGCCTTTATGGTGGCCGTCCCTATGGTCGTGGACTGGCCCAGCTTGGGGTTGATCCAGGACGCCTGCTTTGGGTCGATGGCGGCAATCAGGACGATCGTCTGTGGGCCTTTGAAGAAGCGTTACGCACCCCTGGCCTGCTTGCTGCCGTGCTTGAGGCACCGGCAAACCAACGCCGCGCCGGCGGTGTTGACGGTACCATCGCTCGCCGCTTGCAGTTAGCCGCAGAGGCTGGCGCAAGCCATGGTTTTGTGATCCGCCCTGAAGACAGCGGCATCACTTTAAATGCCCTGGTGGAAAGCCGCTGGCGGGTAAGCGCCGCACCAGGTGTTGACGGCAGTTGGTGGCCAAGCTGGCAGCTTGAGCTGCTGCGCGCCCGCAGCCAGCAATTAGGCCGCTGGCAGGTGACTTGGAATCCGCAGACACGCTGCATCAATAGCACCGCTGCCTTGCAAGCAGCAGCGCCTACACCGTCAACCACCATCCAGAGTATTGCAAGTAATGGCCGCGTCGCCGCATAAGGTCAGACGCCATATTCAGCGACGCATCCTATCGCTTTGGCTACCAAGCTTTGGAACCGACTGTTTGGGCCAGCGTCGTGCGAAAATGTCGTCTAAATCCGCCATACGGCCATTGGCAACACTGATTGAGCTGCATGGACGGCAAGTCTTGCTGAGCTTATCACAAAGAGCCCATGCAAGCGGCTTAACACCTTTAATGCCTGCTGCCGACGCCCGCGCTATGGTACCTGAGTTGGATTTACACCCTGCCGCCCCCGGCGCTGAAGCTGCCGCCCGGGACCGCTTGGTTGATTGGTGCCGGCGATATACCCCTTGGGTCGGCATCGACCCCGCCCATGGTGCTGGCGACGGCGCTGCCGGCCCGGCTTTTGGCGAATTGGGACTCTGGCTTGATATCAGCGGCTGTGCGCATTTATTCGGCGGTGAAGCAGCATTACTTACCGATTTACAAACCCGCCTTAGCACGCTTGGGTTTGCCCATCGTTTGGCCATTGCTGATAGCGCCGGCGCCGCCTGGGCCATGGCCCGTTTTGCCCACAGTACAGGCGTTGACCCACAAATTATTGCCAGCGGCCAACAAGCAGCCTTGCTGGCACCCTTGCCAATGGCGGCCTTGCGCTTGCCGGCCGCAGTGGTCAGCGGTTTGGGATTAAGTGGGCTGCGCCGTATCGGACAATTATATGATTTACCCACAGCCCCGCTGCGGGCCCGTTTTGGTGCCCAGATTGTCCGCCGTTTAGCACAGGCCCTGGGCGATGAAGATGAACCACTGACCCCAAGCCAGCCCATTGCCCCGCATCGCGTCCGCTTAAGTTTTCCCGAACCAATTGCCTTACGCCAAGACATCGAAGCTGCCAGCCACCGCCTGCTCTGCCGCTTAGCAACACGGCTGGAACGTGAGCAAAGCGGGGCGCGTCGTCTGCGGCTGTTATTTTTCGGGGTTGATAACACAGTGCGCACAATCACCATTGGTGTTGGCCGACCACGCCGTGATAGCGACGGCCTTTTGCAGCTATTCATGCCGCATTTTGATCGCCTTGACCCGGCATTTGGTTTTGACATGGTGATCGTCGAAGCACTGACAGTTGAAATCTTGACCGCAAAAACAACTGCTTTAGCAATAGGGCCAGGCAAAGCTGATGATACTGCCGATCATGATCCGGCAGAAACCGTCAATGACTTGATTGACCGGCTTAGCAACCGGCTTGGCCGTACAGCGGTGCACCGCTTAGCACCGTTCGCCAGCCATCTGCCTGAGCATGCCGAGACTGCGGCGGCGAGCACTACCGACGCTGATTGGACAGGGCCTGAAACAGGCTTACCCAACACCGCAGGTAACCGCCCGCTGCGGCTGTTAACACCCCCTGAAGTGGTTGAAACGACAGCCCTGCTGCCCGATCACCCACCGGTTCGGTTTCGCTGGCGGGGGGTAAGCTACAGTATCCGGCGCGCTATCGGCCCCGAGCGGTTAGCACCTGAATGGTGGCATCGCAGCGATTGCACACCTGCCTTAGATAACAATCTTACCCGTGATTATTTTCAAGTCGAAGACGATACTGGCCGGCGATATTGGTTATACCGACTAGGTTTAACTGAACGTGGCGAGGCTCCGCGCTGGTATTTACATGGCTTATTCGCATGAGCCCAAAACCCCAGCCACCAGCCTATGCGGAGCTGCACGCAGTCAGCAATTTTAGCTTTCTGCGCGGCGCATCACACCCTGAAGAATTGGTTGTCACAGCAGCCACGCTTGGCCATCAGGCGCTAGCGATTACCGATCACAACACCTTGTCCGGAGTTGTCCGGGGTCATGTTGCTGCCCGTGATCTTGCGCTCAATTATATTGTCGCCAGTAGGATCGACCTGGCCGATGGCCCCAGTCTATTAGCCTATCCGCACAACCGTGCCGCCTATGGACGGTTATCGCGGGTGCTAAGCACGGGCAAACGGCGAACCACAAAAGGTGGTTGCCACATATATCTCAGCGATCTCGCCGATCTTGGCGGCCAACAGCATGTCCTGGTGCTGCCACCGGTAGCACCAACGGCAGGGTTTGGCCGTCAACTTGATCAGATTGCAGAGATTTTTCCCGGCCACTGCCATTTAGCCGGACGACTACTTTATGACGGCAATGAGCGACAACGTCTTGATCACTTGGCTGAATTTGCAAAAACCCATCAAACCCCTTTGGTGGCCACAGGCAATGTTCATTATCACGTCCCTGAGCGACGCCCTTTGCAAGACGTGCTGACCTGTATTCGGCATCATTGCAGCATTGATAATGCTGGCTTTCGTCTGGCCGCAAATGCTGAACGCCACTTAAAGCCGGCGGCCGAAATGGCACGGTTATTTCGAGATCACCCTGAGGCGATCCGGCGCACCGTTGAGATTGCCGCGGCCTGCACGTTTTCACTTGATGAGCTGCGCTACGAATATCCTGATGAGCTCACCGAAGCAGGCCGCGATGTGCAGGCTGAATTGGCGCACCGCACCTGGCTTGGGGCCCGCCGACGGTATCCAGGCGGCGTCCCTGAGAAAGTCAAAATATTGATTGATCATGAACTGGCTTTGATCGCAAAGCTCGACTATGCGCCATATTTTCTGACTGTTGATGACATCGTCAGTTTTGCCCGTGATCGTGAAATCCTCTGCCAAGGGCGTGGCTCTGCCGCCAATTCGGCTGTCTGTTATTGCTTGGGCATTACTGCGGTCGACCCAGAACGATCCGACCCCTTGTTTGAACGCTTCGTAAGTGAAGCCCGTGACGAGCCACCTGATATCGACGTTGATTTTGAGCACGAGCGGCGCGAAGAAGTCATTCAATATATTTATCAAAAATATGGCCGCGAGCGTGCTGGCCTAGCGGCAACGGTGATTACCTATCGGGCCCGCAGCGCAGTGCGTGAGGTTGGCAAAGCAATGGGCTTATCAAGCGATACCGTTAGCTTGCTTGCAGACCAAGTCTGGGGACGTTCAAGCAGCGCCCTGGCCGATGAGCGGGTGCGCGAAACAGGTCTTGATCCTGAGGATTGGCGGTTAAGTTTAACCATGAACCTGACACGTCAGCTTATTGGCTTTCCACGCCATTTATCCCAGCATGTTGGGGGCTTCGTGATGACGCGTGGCCGCCTTGACGAATTGGTGCCGATTGAAAATGCCGCCATGGCTGAACGCACGGTTGTTGAGTGGGATAAGGATGATCTTGACGCCTTAGGTATTCTGAAAGTCGACATTCTGGCACTTGGTATGCTGAGCTGCATTCGCAAGGCCTTTGGACTATTACAGCAACATTATCGCCGGCCACTTGATCTTGCTACCGTGCCGGCAGAGGATGCTGCCGTCTATGACATGCTCTGCCGGGGTGATTCCCTCGGTGTCTTCCAGGTCGAAAGCCGCGCTCAAATGGCGATGCTGCCGCGCCTGAAACCACGATCTTTTTATGATTTGGTCATCGAGGTCGCCATCGTCCGGCCTGGCCCCATTCAAGGTGATATGGTGCATCCATACTTGCGTCGCCGCGCCGGTATTGAAGCTGTTGATTATCCGTCGGCAGACTTACGTAAGGTGCTGGAAAAGACCCTTGGGGTGCCCTTGTTCCAAGAACAGGCGATGAAAATCGCGATTGTTGCCGCCGGCTTCACCCCTGCCGAAGCAGATCAATTGCGGCGGGCGATGGCGACCTTTAAGAAAACCGGCAGCGTTGGTCCCTTTCGCGATAAAATGATCAACGGTATGGTCGATAATGGTTATGACCAGAGCTTTGCTGAGCGCTGTTTTCAACAGATTGAAGGGTTTGGCAATTATGGCTTCCCTGAATCCCATGCCGCCAGTTTTGCGCTTTTAGTATATGTCTCAAGCTGGTTGAAATGCCATTATCCAGCCACCTTTGCCTGTGCGCTGCTAAATGCTCAACCGATGGGATTTTATGCACCGGCACAAATTGTCCGTGATGCCCGCGAGCATGGTGTGACGGTGCTGCCCCCAGACATTAATGCCAGTGATTGGGATTGCACCTTAGAAGCCGAAAAAAATGGTCGTTTTGCCTTGCGCCTTGGGTTGCGGCAAATCAAAGGCTTAAAACAAGCTGATGCCGAAGTCCTTGTCGCTTGCCGTGGCCAAGCCTACCGCAGTCCACGCGATCTATGGCAGCGTGCCGGGTTAGACTGGGCCGCCCTAGAGGCTTTGGCGCGTGGTGATGCCTATCGCGGTCTTGGGCTTGACCGGCGGCGGGCTTTTTGGATGGTGCGCGGACTGGCGAAAGCAATCACCGGGCCAGCCGATAAACGCGATGGCAGCTTGCCGTTATTTGCCGCCGCAGAGGCCCGTACTGGTGAAGCCATCGCCCAGCGCGAAGCAAGTGTCAGTCTCCCGGAAACACCTTTAGGTGAAGATGTGGTCGATGATTACGCTGCCCTGCGATTATCTTTAAAAACTCATCCTGTGGCATTGTTGCGCACGCATCTACAGGCCGCAGGATGCATGCCAACGAGTCTTCTGCAGCAAAGTCGGGACGGCAAGCGGGTGCAGTTGGCTGGCTTGGTATTGGTCCGGCAACGCCCAGGCACGGCCAATGGTGTCATCTTCATCACACTGGAGGATGAAAGCGGCACGGCCAATTTAATCGTCTGGCCCGATGTTTTTGAAAAATTTCGACCGATCGTGCTGTCAGCTAAGCTGCTTGGGGTCACCGGGCGACTGCAAAAAGCCGATCAGGTCACCCATGTGGTGGTTGAGAAACTTGAAAACCTAACCGCCGATTTAGCCTTGCTCACGGAAGGCACAGTTGATGATGCCGGTTTCAACGGCGCGATTGCCAATGCCGATGAGGTCAAAAGCGGGGTAGCCGAAAGCCGCAGGCCACCGGCCCATAAAAACACGCTCGCAAAACCGCCGTCAGCGCCGCCAAGCCGCCCAGCTGGCCGAACCGGCCATGCCGATAGCAACCCACCGCGTCATCCCCGCCAGGTCAATACGAATCTGCGGGTGATCAGCCGCGACTTTCATTAACAGGCTTCCACGGCCGGCATGGGCCATGGCATAGTCCGCTCACCAAACATTAAGTGAGATGTACCGTGTCTGATGCTGGCCTTGAACAGCAGCGCTTCGACAGCGCTTGCCACCGTCAAATGAGTGGTGATTTACGCGGTGCCCGGAGCGACTTCCTTGCCCTCGCCGCCGATCTGGCCGGCCGTTACCCTGCTGTCAGCGCACAGCATGACACCGGCGATATCTGCGATGACATTGATTTTTCCTTGGCAGCGATCCAAGAACGCTTAGGTCATGCCGGGCTGGCCGCCGGCTATGCCGCGCGCGGCAATCGCCGCCGCCGGCAACGGGCATTGGCGGCAGGCATTCGCCCGGCCAGCGACATTCGCCACCTGGCCGCCATGGCGGCGACCTTAGCACCGGATGCGATTGCTCATTGGCAGCGCCTGCCGATGAATTTAGAGCAACCGATTTTTTTACTGGGAATCCCTCAGTCCGGTCATCAGGCACTTCACACCCACCTTGCCCAGCACCGCGATGTTCGTCTTGTTGCCGGCCAGGACCTACTTGCCGAGAGCGCCGCCCAACTGACCGCCCATGGTGATGATCTCGCCACGGCCCTTGGTACCCTATCACCACAATTCGCGGACCAGCTGCGGACCGATTACCTGGCCCGGCGCGCTGCCCGTGCCGGAGCGCCGGATACAGCTGCGGTCATCATCGATAGCGGTCCTCACAACCTGCCGTATCTGGGGCTGATCGCGCGGTTGTTTCCAAACGCACGGCTGATTATCACTGTCCGCCATCCGCTTGATCTTTGCCTCTCGCAATGGATGGCGGCAACACCGATTGATGAGGTTGGCATCCACTTTACCAGCCTTGCCGAAACCGCTGCCTTATATCACCGCTGGATGTTGATTTGGGCGGCGGCCGAAAAAGTCCTGCCCATCAATGTGCATAATTTCAACCGCGAAGAAGCCCTTCATGAGCCTGCCGCCGCCTTTGCCAAATTATATCAATTCCTGGCCCTGCGCGCCGACCCGGCAGTGCCGCCACGGCTGCCGCTTGATCCGTTTGATCCACCCGGCCGCTGGCGGCGACAGCGGCAGTTGCTTGCCCCGTACCGGCACAAGCTGTCTCTGTGGGCCGAAGATCTTGGCTTTGCGGTTTAACAGCGGCGCTTAACGCCAGGCCTCCGAGGCGCTCATGGCTTCACCCTTGGTCAGTTTCAGCCAGCCCTTGACGACGCGGTACAGAAACCACAGCCAGCATAGCCCCAGGATAATCAAACCAACAAATAGCCACACCAAGACACTGCCGATAACAGTTACCACAACCATGATCAAAAAACTTCGGATCTGATAGCGGTAATGACTGAGCAGCACCTCATCATCTATCTGCTGATAACCGATCAAGGCGATAATAATGCCGATAACGGCAGGAAAAGCTGTGACCAGTGACAGGGCGAATAGGGCATAGACAATATGGACGACCAAATCAGGGTCGTCATTTGTCCGCAGAGATAGCGCCCAACGACGACGACTTACATCCTTTGAAGGTGTCATTACAGATCTCTTAAATGCTGTTGAAATGAACCGCCTCTAGCAGTTAGATATGATGGTCGGTGATGATCTTCAATAGCCACACAAATAGATCTCCTTGACCTTGACTGTTAAGGCCCCTACCACAGCTAGCATATCAATCTTTACACAAAAGGTCCTGCCATGGTCGCCGCACCTACCCATCTTGCAAACGCTCGCCCGCCGCGCATTGATCTGCACAGCGATACTTGCACCTTGCCGTCGGCCGAAATGCGCCAGGCAATGGCAAATGCGGCGGTTGGTAATGAGCAAAGTCAAGAAGACCCGACTGTTAACAAACTCTGTCAGATGGTTGCCGATCTGGTTGCGAAGGAAGCCGCGATTTTTCTGCCCTCCGGCACCATGTGCAATGAAATTGCCTACCGCGTTTGGGTCGATCATGGCGAAGAAATTATTCTTGATGAAAGCTCGCACGGCTTGCATTTTGAAACCGGTGGCCCGGCCGCTTTATCGGGAGCAATGACACGCACCGTCGCCGGCGATCGGGGCCGCTTCACCGCCCAGCAAATGCTTGCGGCAATCCGTCCACAAAGCCGGCATGCCCCGCGCACGGCCTTGGTCAGCGTTGAGAATACCGCCAATATGGGCGGTGGTTCGATCTGGCCCCTGGCACAGCTTCAAGAATTGGCCGCCGCCGCCCGCGAACATGATCTGCCGGTGCACATGGATGGTGCTCGATTGTTGAATGCTACCGTCGCCTCAGGTGTTTCAGCGGCGGAATTTGCCGGCCCCTGTGACAGCGTCTGGATCGACCTTTCAAAGGGTCTTGGCTGTCCCGTCGGCGGGGTGCTTGCAGGCACCGCCGATTTCATCGACCGAGCCTGGCGTTTTAAGCATCAATTTGGGGGCGCGATGCGCCAAGCCGGAATCATTGCAGCCGCCGGTATCTATGCGCTTGAGCATAATGTTGAGCGGCTTGCGGACGACCATCTTAATGCTCAAAAGCTGGCCCAGGGCCTGGCCAAAATCGACGGCCTAAAGATTGATGTGAGCGGTGTTGAAACGAATATGGTTTATTTTGGTGTCGCCGGTACCGGCCATACTGCCAAGGGCTTTTCAACGGCGCTGCGCGACCACGATGTGCGGATCACCGATATGGGCCCGGATTTAATGCGTGCGGTCACCCATCTGGACATCGACGCAGCGATGATTGACGAAGCAATTGCCGCTTGTGCTGCGGTCGCCGCCAGTTAACGCGGCGGCGGCAAAGCTGCCGCTAAAATCTTAGCAACTGTTGCTGCATCCGATGCCAAGGAGCGGTTTTCAACTGTTTCCTTGCCAAGCGGTGAGCGTTCAACCATGCGGTAAATCTCCGCCACACCTTGGAAGCTCAGCGGTGTTAAACCGACCGATTTGAAGGTTGCCGCGATTTCCTCCATTTCGCCAATCCAGCGGTAAGCTTTTGGGCAGGACGCCGGCAACCAAGCATCGGCACGGTCGACCAAGGCAGCTTGGCTAAAGGCCATTTCAGCGTGTAATTCAGCATCACAGCCAAGGACGCGGGCAGCCACCAAAGCTTCGATTTGCAGCGCGGTAATGCCCTTGGTCATGCTGGCGTAACACATTTTTAACCCCGAGGCGGCGCCGATGCCGCCGGCAATGGGCCGCATGTCCAGACCCGCATCTCGCAGCATGTCTAAGCGCGCTAACTCGCTCCCGGAAACATAAATCCGTGGTCCTGCATCACTGCCTTTTGGCGGGCCGCCAACGATGCCACCGTCAATAAAAGCCAGGTCTGCGGCAGATAAAATATCGCCGATCTGCTGCGCCGTCGCCGGTGCGATGGCGTTTAAGTCGACCACCAGCGGCGGCGGCCCAGCGAGATTTTGCGCCGCTGCCGCCAAGTCAGTTGCAAAGCCGATGGCTGCCGACGGCGGCATGACGGATAAAATCACCGCCGCTTGCGATAACAAGGCGGGCGGCCCCGAAACAGCCTCAATTCCGGCCGCTGCGGCAAGATCATGGCTGCGTTTTGAACGCCCCGTTAAGTCCGTTATCACCCGCAATCCACCGTCACCCAGGCGCTGGCCGATGGCATGGCCCATGTCACCCGGCGCAACCACCGCAATTGTTGAATTCTTCATGTCCATCTCCGACTGGCAATTTTCATTATCATAGTGTCAACTCTTGACCGTACTGGCCACAATCCATTGCCGTTTACCGGCAGAAGTCATTTCCCATGGCGGCCCGGATGCTTTAGTGTCGCGCGGTTTCCGAATAGGAGGAAAGTGGTGAAATATATCAGCACCCGTGGCAGCGCCCCGACCTTGAATTTTGATGATGTGCTTGTCACCGGCCTGGCCCGTGATGGCGGGCTTTATGTGCCCATGGAATGGCCACAATTTTCACCTGCCGATTTGCGGCGGTTTCGTAATCTGTCCTACGCTGAATTAGCGGTTGAGGTCATGCGGCCGTTTGTTGAGGGCAGCATTGATGACGCCAGCCTGGAAGCGATTGTCAAAGGTGCTTATCAAGACTTTGGGCATCCCGCAGTCGCCCCCTTGAAGCAACTTGATCAGGGCCTTTGGATGATGGAATTATTCCACGGCCCGACCCTGGCCTTTAAAGATTACGCGATGCAAGTGCTTGGCCGGTTGTTTGACCACGTGCTGCAGCAGCGCGGCGAACGGATCACCATCGTCGGGGCAACCTCCGGCGACACCGGATCAGCCGCTATTGAGGCCTGCCGGGACCGTGACGCCATCGATATTTTTATCCTGTTTCCAAACAATCGGGTGTCACCGGTACAGCAACGGCAGATGACCACGGTGGATGCCGCAAATGTGCATGCGATTGCCCTCGACGGGCATTTTGACGACTGCCAAGACATGGTTAAGGGCTTGTTTAATGACCTAGCTTTCCGCGATAAAATGCAGCTATCGGCGGTTAACTCGATCAATTGGGCGCGGATTATGCCGCAAATCACCTATTACTTTGCGGCCGCGATCGCCCTCGGTGCGCCGGACCGGCCTGTTGCCTTCTCCGTGCCATCGGGCAATTTCGGTAATGTTTTCTCCGGCTACGCAGCAGCTCAAATGGGGGTGCCGATTTCGCAGCTGCTGGTTGGCGCCAACCGCAATGATATCTTGGCCCGCTTTATGACCAGCGGCACCATGCAAATGCGCGGGGTTGAACCCAGCTTGTCACCCAGCATGGACATTCAGGTCTCAAGTAATTTTGAGCGGCTGTTATTCGACTTGCTTGACCGCGATGGTGGTGCCGTCGCGCGGACCCTGACTGATTTCCGCCAAACCGGCCATTTTAGCGTCTCCCAAGGGCAGCTAGCGCGAGCAAAAGAGACGTTCCAAGGTCACGCAGTTGATGATGCAACGACCTTGGCACGGATAAAGGCAACGGCTGCGGCAACAGGCGAAATCATCGACCCGCACACGGCGATTGGCATTGAAACCGCTGTCGCGCTGGCCGCAAACATCACCGACCCACTGGTCTCCTTAGCCTGCGCCCATCCAGCAAAATTCCCGGATGCTGTGCACCAGGCGAGTGGCCATTATCCCGCCTTACCGGCGCGCCTGGCCGACCTGATGGAACGCCCGGAACGGCTCACCGTTTTAGCCAATGACAGCGATGTGGTGAAAGCCTTTATCGAAGAACATGTCACCACCGGAGGCACATTATGACCACGTCCACGACCGCCCCGCAGCTCACCACATTGGCCAATGGACTGCGCATTTTAACGGATCCAATGGGCAGTGTTGATAGTGTCTCGCTGGGCATGTGGATTGGTGCCGGCGCTCGCCATGAAAACCCTGAGACAGGCGGCGTCGCTCATTTGCTTGAGCACATGGCCTTTAAGGGTACCAGCCGCCGTGACGCGCTTGCCATCGCCGAAGAAATCGAAGATGTCGGCGGCCATTTAAATGCGTACACAGCCCGCGAACAGACGGCCTATTATGCCAAAGTTTTGAAGGAGGACGCACCGCTGGCGATCGACTTGCTTGGCGATATTCTTCAAAATTCCCGCTTCGATGCCGATGAATTAGCCCGTGAAAGAACTGTGGTGCTGCAAGAAATCGGCCAGGCCGCCGATACCCCGGATGACATCATTTTTGACGACTTCCAGGAAACAGCTTACCCCGATCAGGCGATTGGCAGGCCGGTTCTTGGCCGCGCCGAGGTGGTGGCGCAAATGGACCGGCAAGCGATTGTCGATTTCATTGCCCAAAATTACGGCGCGGATCGGATGGTTTTCGCCGCCGCCGGCAATATCGCGCATCAAGCGGTGGTCGATATGGTCGGCGTCGCCTTCGAGAACCTACCCGCAAAAAGCCGCGCCAGCAGCCAACCTGCGATTTATCGAGGGGGCGATCACCGCCAAGAGAAAGATTTAGAACAAGCACATCTGATCATCGGCTTTGATGGGGTTGCTTTCGATGACCCTGATTTTTATGCGCTACAGGTTTTCTCGACGATTTTTGGCGGCGGCATGTCGTCGCGATTGTTCCAAGAAGTGCGTGAAAAACGCGGTTTGGTATATTCAATTTATTCCTTTGCCTCATCCTTTTTGGATGGCGGCATTTTTGGTATTTATGCCGGCACCGGGCCGAATGAGGTAGACCAGCTGGTGCCGGTTTTGGCCGATGAGATCGTCAAGGCGGCAGGCTCGATCAGCGCCGCTGAGCTGGCGCGGGCAAAGGCGCAATTGAAATCCGGCTTATTGATGAGCCGGGAATCAACGTCTAACCGGGCCGAGCAATTGGCGCAGCACATGTTGGTGCGGGGTCGGATTGCCAGCAGCGCCGAAATTGTCGCCAAAGTCGATGCGATTGACTTGGATGCCATTGCCGAGGTCGCGACCAGGCTTCGACGCAGTCCGCCGACCGTTGCGGCAACAGGACCGTTGGCCAAATTAGAAGATTATGAGACCATTCGGGCACGCTTGAAATAAGCCAACGATATTCGCGCTTAGGCTGCTTGCCAAGATGGCCGGTGATCGTGAAAATGCCTGAGCTGTGGCCACAAGGGTGCTGTATTTATGGTTCTGACATTTTTCTCATCAGGCAAAATGGAGCAACGTGTCACCCAAGCACGGACGTATCTGCGGCCACCTGTGCGCACCGACTGGGCCGATTGGGCCGAACTCCGTGCCGAAAGTCGCGATTATTTGCAGCCTTGGGAGCCGAGCTGGGCCAGTGACGTGCTTTCCAAACCATCTTTCCGCTATCGACTGATCCGCTACGCCGACGATTGGGAGAATGGCCGCAGCTATAGTTTCTTTATTTTTAAACGCCAGGACGATGCCTTACTTGGCGCCATCACCCTGTCGAATGTTCGCCGTGGGGTCACCCAGACCTGTTCTTTTGGTTATTGGATTGGCCGCCCCTATGCCAGTCAAGGCTTTATGACCGAGGCCGTTGGCGGCGCATGTTGTTTTGCCTTCGACAAGCTCGCGTTAAATCGGGTTGAGGCGGCCTGTTTGCCGACAAATTACGCCAGCCAATCAGTCCTCAAGAAAGCCGGCTTTCAGCGTGAAGGCTTTGCACGCAAATATTTGCGCATTAACGGTCAATGGGAAGATCACCTGCTGTTTGCCATGTTGCGCGATGATTATAACCCTGATGATCGCCCCGAACTTCAAGCCTAAACGCCGCGCGAAGACTGCTCAGGCAACACCAAGTTTCTGCTGCAAACTGGAACTTGATGTTGTGTACTGAAAACGCAGCCGGCGGTCAGGGTGGACGATATGATGCGCTGCTTGCGCCATCAATGCCGCTTCATGGAAGCCAGATAAAATCAGCTTCAATTTACCCGCATAGTGGTTGATGTCGCCGATCGCGAAAATGCCCGGTGTCGAGGTTTCGAATTTCTCGGTATCTACTGGGATAACGTTCTCTTCAAAATTAAGGCCAAATTCCGCAATCGGTCCCAGCTTCATTGTCAGCCCGTAAAAGGCCAGCAAGTTATCTGCCGGAAGCTCGCTTAATTCATCTGCTTTCGACTTTATGGACACACCAGCGAGCGTCTGGCCGTCGCCGTTCAGCGCGGTGATTTGGCCGATTTCCAAATTCACTGTCCCAGCCGCAACCAGCTCACGCATTTTGTTGACGGAATCAGGGGCGGCGCGAAAATCATCCCGGCGATGCACCAAGGTCACTGATTTGGCGATCGGTGCCAGGTTAAGGGTCCAATCGAGGGCCGAGTCGCCGCCGCCGGCAATCACCAGGTCACGGTCACGAAAGCGCTCCATCTCGCGAACAGCATAAAAAACCGAATGGCCTTCATAGCCGTCGATACCGGGGATCGGCGGGCGCTTCGGCATGAAACTGCCACCACCTGCAGCAATGACCAGAACCGGGGCCTCTAAGACCGTGTCATAATCCGTGCTCAACCGCCACATCCCGGCAGCGGTCTTGGTCAGGCTGGTTGCCATTTGACCGAGATGAAAGACGGGATCAAATGGTTTAATTTGTGCCATCAAACGGTCAACCAGCTCTTGCCCGGTGCAGACCGGCACGGCCGGAATATCGTAGATCGGCTTTTCCGGATAAAGTTCTGCGCATTGGCCCCCCGGTTTATCAAGGATATCAACCAGGTGACAGCGCAGGTCAAGCAGCCCTAATTCAAAAACGGCGAACAGACCACAGGGCCCGGCACCGACAATAATGACGTCAGTTTCAATCGCTGTTTGGCTCATGGTTTTCCTCTTCACGCTTGATTTCCCCAGCCGCCATTCGAAGGCCTTATCACATCTGCGCAGCTGGCGCGACCAAATGGCCGCTTGACCCGTCATCGACGCAGACTTACCTGAAGACCAACGCCGTTACAGCGTTAATTGGAGTGATTTTCGGATCTGTAAACCATGACTGCTGTCGTTGATCAAAAATTTATTGCCGAAACACCTGCACGGGCGGTGGCGATGTGGCTGTTCGCGGTTGCGGCTCTGGTTGCGATGATGATCGTCATCGGCGGTGTGACCCGGCTGACGGACTCCGGCTTATCGATGGTTGAATGGCGGCCGTGGCGCGGTTTACTGCCGCCCTTAAGCACCCTTGAATGGCAGCGTGTCTTCGAACTGTATCAACAAAGCCCAGAATTCCAGCAATTGAATTTCTGGATGAGCCTCGATGATTTCAAAACAATTTTTTGGTGGGAATTTATTCACCGTGTCTGGGGCCGGCTAATTGGTCTTGCCTTTGTTGTGCCATTGCTCTGGTTTTGGGTGCGTGGTGCCTTGCCCGCGCAGCTAAAACCGCGCCTGATCGTGCTGTTGCTCCTCGGCGGTAGCCAAGGGGTGATCGGCTGGTGGATGGTCAAAAGCGGCCTGGTCGATGACCCGGCGGTCAGCCAATATCGGCTGGCAACTCATTTGCTGATGGCGATGCTGATCCTGGGATTATTGCTGTGGACCGCGTTGGATGCGCGCGGCCAACGCATCCGCGCCGCCAACGCCGGCCGACTCAGCACCTTGGTTTGTTTCTGTTTGTTAATCATGACCATCGGTGCCGGTGCCTTGGTCGCTGGTTTGGACGCCGGCCTGGCCTATAACACCTTCCCCTTGATGGATCAGCAAATCGTCCCGCCCGGCTATTTCACCTTAGCGCCATGGTGGCTTAACATGCTGGAAAATACCGCCGCCGTGCAGTTCAACCATCGGCTTTTAGCGGTTCTTGCTGCCGCTGCGATCATCAGCAATGGAATTTACCTTGGCTATACAAGCTGGGCACCTGCGACGCGTCTGTGGGCAAAACTATCTGCCGCCCTTGCAGGTTTACAATTTCTGCTCGGCGTCGCGGTGCTGCTTTTGGCGGTTCCGGTCAGCCTAGGGGCCCTCCATCAATTTACCGCAGTGGCCTTGTTTGCGGCCATGATCGCCCTGCTGCACGGCTTATTTAAAGGCCATGGAAGCGCCGGCCGTTAACACCGCTGAGAGACCGCAGCCGATAACAATAAGATTGGCTTTTTAGATGCCTTTTGGTCATCTTCTGCGGGTCGATAACACCGCCACATGGTTCCAAGCCTTTGAACGCATCAGCAGACATCCTTACCCGGGCATTGGATTACCCCTATCCAGTTCCCGATCATGACTATTTGTTCTGTGCCGGCGGCAGCCGTCCCTTGCCAATAGATTTTCCCTTCACAGGTCTTACACCTGTGGTCGCCGTCGGCTCTAACCGCTCGCCGCAGCAGCTGCAGCGTAAGTTTGGTACCTCGGCGGTCATGGCTGTCACACGTGCGCAATTAACGGATTACGACGTTGTCTATTCAGCGCATATCGCCCGCTATGGATCGGTCCCCGCCTGCCTCTTTCCATCGCCTCAGACGACTGTTGAGGTTTGGGTAAATTGGCTGGATACAGGGCAATTGGCGGACATGCACCTGACCGAGGCTGTGGGCGTGAATTATGATTTTATCGCATTGCCCAAAGGTGCTGTCAGCGGCACCGGGCTTGGGCCGCGCCTGGCGGCGCATTACTACAAAAGCCGCCGTGGTGCCTTGGCGATTGACGGTCGGCCAATTGCCCTCTCGGCCGTTACCGCGCGGCAGCGGCAGTATCTTGCATATGCGCAAGAAGATATCTTACGGCACGTCCATCAGCAGCATGGCACAGGTGCCTTCATAACATGGCTAACGGCAATGATTGGCGATGATCCGCAGCGCCTGCGGCTTACGGATCGGTTGTCGGCAGCGGCGATTAACGCCTAAGACGGCGGCAAAACCTGCCAAACCGTGGTGCTTCGAATTTTATCATCTTCCACATCCGCCACGGTTGGCACGTTCATCTTTGCCAGCGCCGTTAATCCTTGCTTTGGCAGGTAGGCCCGTCCCGGGTCAGCTAATAAAACAGTGACCCCTGCTGCTGCATGCATGCGCAACCAAGGGATCATTCGCGCCGCCATGGGCGCTTCGTAGCAGACATCGCCGGCGGTGATGACATCAACAGGTGCGATCGCCTCACGGCCCTGGTCAAGCAGGTCCGTTGACAGAATGTCGATGTGCTTACCAAGCCGGTTTAACTGTTCATTCATGGCAATCGCCGCGCAGGCAAAAGGGTCGATTTCATTGGCTTGGACCACTGCCGCACCGGCCCGGACGGCAGCGAATGCAACCAGACCTGAGCCAGAGGCCACATCAAGCACGCGGCGGCCCCGGACAAGCTCGGGATGATCTAAGAGATGCCGCGCCAAAGCCTGCCCGCCGACCCAAGCAAACGCCCAGAACGGTGCCGGCACGCCAATATGCTCAAGTTGATCTTCGGTGGCTTGCCAAATGGCTGTGGTTTCATCAGCCAGATACAGCTTCAACTCCGGCACCAATGGCACATCGGTAACGCGCGTGTTGGCGCGAATGAAAGCAGCTTTGGAAAGGCTCTCAGCCAAAAGCAAAAGCGATCAGAATAAGCCCGCCAACGTTACGATTGGCCTGGAATTTTGCTAAGCAATCGCTTGGATCATCAAGATCAAGACGCCACACTTGCCAGGCTAAATAGGCAGCGGCGAGCAGCAATAAAACCGCCATTGTCTCGCTCATAAGACCAGCGAGCGCCACTGCCATCGCAAAGCCAAACATCGCCAAACTGTAGAACCCTGCCAGCCAATAGGGGGTCGCCCGACCAAATTTCAAAGCTGTTGATTTCAAGCCGATCAGCGCATCATCATCCTTATCTTGATGGGCATAGATGGTGTCATATCCAAGGGTCCAGGCAATGCCGCCAATGTATAGCGCAATTGCCGGTGCAGCTAATGATTCACTGACCGCCGCCCAGCCCATTACAGCCCCCCAATTAAAGGCCAGACCAAGGAAAAACTGCGGCCAATAGGTAATTCGCTTCATCAACGGATAGGTAAAAACGACGGCCAGGATAACAACGCCTAACAGCCAGCAGATGATCGGCAGTTGCAGCAGGATCAGCAAGCCGATCAATAACTGCATGAACAAAAAAATAAGCGCCGCACGCAGGCTGACAGCACCGCTTGGCAAGGGCCGGTTAGCGGTCCGGGCGACCTGCTTGTCGAAATGCCGATCAAGGATATCATTGACCGTGCATCCGGCGCCGCGCATCACCACCGCGCCAAGGCCAAATAACACAAACAGCCAAAGCAATTGGGTATCTAACAGCACCTCGTCGCCGGCGCGCGTGGCCAGCGCCAGTGACCACCAGCAGGGCAGCAACAGCAACCAGGTTCCAATTGGCCGGTCCAGGCGCGCAAGTTGTCCAAACGGCCGCAAACCGGTCGGTAAAATGCGCAGCAACCAATGATCGCTGGTGATGTCACTTGCCATCGACATGTCAGCAACATAAACCGAAGTTAGATAAAGGGAAACGAAGCGAGAAAAGAAAGTGGCGCGAGCGCGAAAATCCATGGTCAGGTTGTTTACCGAAAATGACCTTAACGGCCGACAAAGCGTCGCGCTGCCGCGCCCACAGGCGCATTATCTGCGCAATGTGATGCGCAAAACCAGCGGTGATTCGATCCTGCTGTTCAATGGCCGTGATGGTGAATGGCAGGCGACGCTCAGCGAAAGCGGTAAACGCGACATGATCGCCGAGCCGGTAAGCTGCAACCGCCCGCAACCGGCCGCTGACGGACCATGGCTGGCTTTTGCTTTATTGAAGCGTGGGCCCACTGAATTAATCATCGAAAAGGCCACGGAGCTTGGTGTCGCCAAACTGTTGCCAATTACCACCGCTCATAGTGTTGCCGACCGCCTCAACTTTACCCGCCTCAACGCCCATGCGATTGAAGCGGCAGAACAATGCGAGCGTCTTGATGTACCGACAATTGCACCGCTCAGCTCCCTACAGGAGATGATCGACGCTTGGCCGTCTGAAAGGCGATTACTGATCGCTGCCGAACGCCGGTCGGTGCCGCCGATAAGTAAATTTCTGAGGCACGCACCGCCAGCCCTTGCAGATGGATTATTGATCGGACCGGAGGGCGGTTATGCCGATTGGGAACTTGACGGTTTGCTCGCGCTGCCGTTTTGTTTCCCTATCAGCCTCGGG
>MDTB01173327.1_pt1 | contig 19556 bp, 14 predicted proteins | sample 811161 | NCBI WGS metagenome assembly MDTB01 (sample SAMN05326650, study PRJNA326480) | marine metagenome | isolation source: seawater | place: Mediterranean Sea | collected 2009 | reverse complement strand
TAAGATCGCATGTAAGCTGGCCTAGTTTTAATGAAGGATTGAATTTAACAGTTTTAGTTGCTGTTTTTTCGGTGATTTTTTCACTGATTATATGGGGTTTGGATTCAGTATTTAGTAGAATAATTAAAGAATTTTTTAATATTATTAGTTAGTTATGTCTGATAATAATTCGCTTTTTAAATGGTATGTTGTTAGGGCTGTTAGTGGTCAAGAAAACAAGATTAAGACATATATTGAAAATGAGATTACCAGAATGGGGTTGGATAGTTTCATTGAGCAAATTCTTGTACCATCTGAAAAAGTTGTTCAAATTAGAAAAGGTAAAAAGGTCACAAAAGACAAAACCTATTTTCCAGGATACATAATGATTAAGGCCAACTTAACAGGCGAAGTTCCACACATTATTAAGTCCGTAACTAATGTTATTGGTTTTTTAGGTGAAACTAAAGGTGGAGATCCTATTCCATTACGTCAAAGTGAAGTGAATAGAATGCTAGGGAAAGTTGATGAGTTATCCCTACAAGAAGAATCTGACATAGTTATTCCTTTCATTCATGGTGAGAATGTCAAGGTTATTGATGGACCATTTAATGGATTTGACGGAACTATTGAAAAAATAAATGAAGAAAAGAGAAAACTTGAAGTTATGGTTAAAATATTTGGTAGAAAAACGCCACTTGAGTTGAGCTATATGCAAGTCGAAAAATTATAAATGTTACAAATATTGATGATTATATTGCTTCCAAATAATAGAATCATTGAAACTTAAATTAGTAATATGGCAAAAGAAATAGATAAAGTTCTTAAGTTACAAGTAAGAGGAGGTGCTGCAAACCCATCACCACCGGTTGGCCCTGCATTAGGTGCCGCTGGTGTTAACATCATGGATTTTTGTAAGCAGTTTAACGCTAGAACTCAAGATAAACCAGGAAAAGTTCTACCCGTGGTAATAAGTGTATACAAAGACAAGTCATTTGATTTTGTAATCAAAACACCTCCTGCTGCTGTTCAGCTATTAGAAGCTGCTAGGGTGAAAAAAGGTTCTGGTGAGCCAAATATTAATAAAGTTTCGAAGGTCACGTGGGATCAAGTAAAAGCAATTGCCGAGGACAAAATGGTGGATTTAAATGCATTTACAATTGAATCAGCTATGAAAATGGTAGCTGGTACTGCGAGATCAATGGGAATAAATGTAAAGGGAGGTAAAGCTCCTGAATAATTTAAATAAAATGGGAAAATTAGCTAAGAATAGAAAATTATCGGAAGCAAAAATTGATAATACTAAGTTGTATAATATAGATGAAGCGTGTTCTTTGATTAAAGATATTACCACAACAAAGTTTGATGCATCTGTTGATTTAGCCGTTAGATTAGGAGTAGATCCTAAAAAAGCTAATGAAATGGTCAGAGGTGTGGTTTCTCTTCCAAACGGAACTGGAAAAGACATGAAAGTTTTAGCATTGGTTTCACCTGATAAAGAGGAAGAAGCAAAGAATGCAGGAGCTGATTATGTTGGACTTGATGAGTATATTGAAAAAATCAAAGGTGGTTGGACTGATGTTGATGTAATTGTAACTATGCCTAGTGTCATGGGTAAATTAGGTCCCCTGGGAAGAATATTAGGTCCTAGAGGTTTAATGCCAAACCCTAAAACTGGAACTGTTACTATGGATGTTGCAAAGGCAGTTTCTGATGTTAAAGCTGGAAAGATTGACTTTAAAGTTGATAAAGCAGGTATTGTTCATGCTCCAATCGGTAAAGTTTCTTTTTCGTCTGATAAAATTGCTGGAAATGCAAATGAATTAATTCAAACATTAATTAAACTAAAGCCAACATCGGCCAAGGGAACTTACATAAAAAGTGTTTTTATTTCATCAACTATGAGTCCTAGTTTAGCTATTGACCCCAAAATATAATTGTAATTATGACAAGAGAAGAAAAATCAATAGCGATTAATGAAATTCTGGATGTATTAAAGTCAAATCAAAATATTTATTTGACTGATATTTCTGGATTAAACGCTCTTGAATCATCAAATCTAAGAAGAATGTGCTTTAAAGCTGGTGTAAAGTTGTCAGTTGTAAAAAACACCTTGCTTGAAAAGGCAATGGATAGTTCTGAAAAAGATTTTGGTGAATTAAAAGATTCGCTAAAAGGTAATACTTCAGTTATGATTGCTGAAGTGAGTAGTGCACCTGCTAAGGTTATTAAGAATTTTAGAAAAAAATCTGAAAGACCAATTTTAAAGGGTGCAATGATTGAGGATGATATATATATTGGTGATGATCAACTTGAAACATTATTTGCAATTAAGTCTAAAGAAGAATTAATTGGAGATATTATCACGTTGCTACAATCACCTGCTAAAAACGTTATCTCTGCACTTAAATCAAGTGGGGGAAGACTTTCAGGTATTATTCAAACATTATCAAATAAGTAATAATAAGTAATAAATAATAACAAATAAAAAATAGAAAAATGGCAGATTTAAAAAATTTCGCAGAGCAGCTGGTAAACCTTTCCGTAAAAGAGGTAAGTGAGTTGGCTGATATTTTAAAAAATGAATATGGTATTGAGCCAGCAGCAACCGCTGTTGCAGCTCCTGCAGCAGCTGGTGGTGCAGGTGGTGCAGACGCCGCTGAGGATAAATCAGAATTTGATGTAATACTAAAAGCAGCAGGAGGGTCAAAACTTGCAGTTGTCAAATTGGTCAAAGAATTAACAGGTCTAGGTCTTAAGGATGCTAAAGAACTTGTTGACGGTGCGCCAAAAACAATAAAAGAAGCAGTTAGTAAAGATGAGGCTGAAGGTTTCAAAAAATCCCTTGAAGAAGCTGGAGCTGAAGTTGAGCTTAAATAAGCTACAGAAAACAACAAAGGCACAGATATAAATTTTTTATAACTGTGTCTTATAATTTATATAACTGATTTTTTATTATTCATTTTTAAAACAAAAAATATATGTCAACTAAAGTAGCTGAAAGAATAAACTTCTCCTCGATAAAAAATGCAAGTAAATATCCTGACTTTTTGGATATTCAAATAAAATCATTCAAAGATTTTTTTCAATTAGAAACCAAATCTGATGAGAGAGATGAAGAGGGTTTGTACAATACTTTTCAAGATAATTTTCCTATAACCGATGCAAGGAATCAATTTGTACTGGAATTTTTAGATTATTTTGTTGACCCACCTAGATATAACATTCAGGAATGTATCGAGAGAGGTTTAACTTACAGTGTACCCCTAAAAGCAAGGCTAAAACTTTATTGTACAGATCCTGAACATGAAGACTTTGAAACTATAGTTCAAGACGTATATCTTGGTACTATCCCATACATGACCCCAAGTGGTACTTTTTGTATCAACGGCGCAGAGAGGGTTGTTGTTTCTCAATTACATAGATCCCCCGGGGTGTTTTTTGGTCAATCTTTTCACGCAAATGGGACCAAATTATACTCTGCAAGAGTAATACCTTTTAAGGGATCATGGATTGAGTTCGCAACTGATATAAATAGTGTTATGTATGCTTACATCGATCGAAAAAAGAAATTGCCTGTGACGACTTTGTTTAGAGCAATTGGCTATGAAAGGGATAAGGACATACTAGAGATTTTTGATCTTGCTGAAGAGATTAAGGTTTCAAAGTCAAATCTTAAAAAATATCACGGAAGGAAGCTAGCTGCGAGAGTTTTAAATACTTGGCATGAGGATTTTGTTGATGAAGATACTGGCGAGGTTGTTTCAATTGAAAGAAATGAAATAGTTTTAGACAGAGACACTGAAATAGACAAGGAAAATATCTTGGAAATTCTTGAAGCAGGAGTTAAGACTATATTGATTCATAAAGAAATTAACCAACAGGGTGAGTATGCAATTATACACAATACTCTACAAAAAGATCCCACAAATTCCGAAAAAGAAGCTGTAGAACACATATATAGACAATTGAGAAATGCAGAACCCCCTGATGAAGAAACGGCAAGAGGAATTATAGATAAATTATTTTTTAGTGACCAAAGATATAATCTTGGTGATGTAGGTCGATATAGAATGAATAAAAAGCTTGGTTTAGATATAGGAATGGATAAACAAGTTCTTACAACTGAGGACATCATAACCATTATTAAATATCTCATCGAGTTAATTAATTCCAAGGCTGAAATTGATGATATTGACCATTTATCAAATCGAAGAGTTAGAACTGTTGGGGAACAACTTTCCACACAATTTGGGGTTGGTCTTGCTAGAATGGCAAGAACCATAAGAGAAAGAATGAACGTAAGAGACAATGAGGTTTTTACACCAATAGACCTTATTAATGCAAAAACCTTATCATCTGTAATTAATTCTTTTTTTGGAACAAATCAGTTATCACAATTTATGGACCAGACAAACCCTCTTGCTGAAATTACACACAAAAGAAGGTTATCAGCCTTAGGCCCTGGTGGACTTTCAAGAGAAAGAGCTGGATTCGAGGTTCGTGATGTGCATTATACTCATTATGGAAGATTATGTCCCATTGAAACACCTGAGGGACCAAATATAGGATTAATTTCATCCTTAGGAGTATTTGCCAAAATAAATAATATGGGCTTTATTGAAACCCCTTACCGTAAGGTAAATAACGGAGTTGTGGATTTGAATTCTGATCCCAAATATCTCACCGCTGAAGAGGAGGAAAATAAGTTAATCGCGCAATCTAATATTTCTGTTGATAAATCAGGAAAAATTTTAGACAAAAAAGTTATTGCAAGACAAGAAGGGGATTTTCCACTTACAGAGCCCAAAAATGTACATTATACTGATGTTGCACCAAATCAGATTGCATCTATTTCAGCTTCACTAATTCCGTTTCTTGAGCATGACGATGCAAATCGAGCTTTAATGGGTTCAAATATGATGCGCCAAGCAGTACCATTACTTTTACCTCAATCTCCGATTATTGGAACAGGTTTAGAAAAACAAGTCGCCTCTGACTCCAGAGTTCTAATAAATGCAAAAGCTGACGGAGTAGTCAAATATGTCGATGCTGATGAGATAATTATAAAGTATAATCGCAGTAAAAATGATTACTTGATAAGTTTTGACCCGGATGTTGTAAATTATAAATTAACAAAATTCAAAAAAACTAATCAAGGCACATGTGTAAATTTAAAATCTATAGTTAAAAAGGGTGATAAAGTCAAAAAAGGCCAAGTTTTATGTGAAGGTTATGCAACCAATAATGGTGAGCTAGCTTTGGGAAGAAATATACAAGTCGCTTTTATGCCATGGAAAGGATACAATTTTGAAGACGCGATTGTTATTTCAGAAAAAGTTGTAAGAGATGATGTTTTTACATCGATACACATTGATGAATACTCAATTGAGGTCAGGGATACTAAATTAGGAAACGAAGAACTAACAAATGACATACCCAATGTTTCAGAAGAAGCCACTAAAGACTTAGATGAAAACGGTATGATCAGAATTGGAGCGGAAATAAATTCTGGTGACATATTAATCGGGAAAATAACACCCAAAGGTGAAAGTGATCCAACTCCTGAGGAAAAACTTCTAAGAGCTATCTTCGGTGATAAAGCTGGTGATGTGAAAGATGCATCATTAAAGGCACCCCCGTCACTAAATGGAATTGTAATAGATAAAAAATTATTTGCAAGATCTGTCAAAGACAAGAGAAAAAGAATTCAGGATAAGGAGGATCTAAAAGCTTTGGAGGACTCCTATGATACTAAATTCCAGGATCTAAAGCTAATCCTGATAAGCAAACTATACAGTGTTCTAAGCGGAAAAACTTCTCAGGGTATTTATAATGATCTTGGGGAGGAAGTTTTTCCAAAAGGAAAGAAATTCACTCAAAAAATGTTGAATTCGGCTGACGATTATGCTCATTTAGTATCAACTCGGTGGGTAACAGATAAATCAACAAACGATATTGTTTCACAAATAATACATAATTACAAAATAAAAGAAAATGATTTGCAGGGATCATTACGTAGAGAAAAGTTTACAATTTCTGTTGGTGATGAATTACCCTCAGGAATCCTTAAACTAGCCAAAGTTTACATAGCTAAGAAAAGAAAACTCAAGGTTGGTGATAAAATGGCGGGTAGGCATGGAAATAAAGGTATAGTTGCAAAAATAGTTAGGGAAGAGGATATGCCATTTTTAGAGGACGGGAAACCAGTTGACATAGTTTTAAACCCTTTAGGCGTTCCATCAAGAATGAATATTGGTCAAATTTATGAAACAGTCTTAGGCTGGGCAGGATTTAAATTAAACAAAAAATTTTCAACACCTATTTTCGATGGTGCAACGTTAGATGAAATCAATAAAATAACTGATGATGCAGGATTACCCCGTTTTGGTCATACTTATTTGTTCGATGGCGGTACAGGTGAAAAGTTTGACCAGCCTGCAACAGTTGGTGTAATATACATGTTAAAATTAGGTCACATGGTTGATGACAAGATGCATTCAAGGTCAATTGGTCCATATTCTTTAATAACCCAGCAACCTCTTGGAGGTAAAGCTCAGTTTGGCGGACAAAGATTTGGAGAGATGGAAGTTTGGGCCCTTGAAGCTTATGGTGCATCCAGTACTTTAAGAGAAATTTTAACTGTAAAATCAGACGATGTGATAGGTAGGGCGAAGACTTATGAGGCCATTGTCAAAGGGGATTCAATGCCAACGCCAGGTTTACCCGAATCTTTTAATGTATTGATGCACGAATTAAAAGGTTTAGGATTAGATATAAGATTAGAAGAATAATAAAATATATAGATTGGTTATGCGTAGAAATAAAGATAATACTACAATTAAATTTAATAAAATATCAATTGGTCTGGGCTCACCAGAATCAATTTTATCAGCTTCTCGAGGTGAGGTTTTAAAACCTGAGACTATTAATTACAGAACTCATAAACCTGAAAGGGATGGTCTCTTTTGTGAGAGAATTTTTGGTCCTGTCAAGGATTATGAGTGTGCATGTGGAAAATATAAAAGAATCAGATATAAAGGAATTGTGTGTGATAGATGTGGGGTAGAGGTTACAGAAAAAAAGGTTAGGAGAGACAGAATAGGCCACATAAATTTAGTGGTTCCGGTAGCTCACATATGGTACTTTAGATCACTGCCAAATAAAATAGGTTATCTTTTGGGTTTACCTTCAAAAAAACTTGATATGATTATTTACTACGAAAGGTATGTAGTAATTCAGCCTGGTAATGCAAAAAATATTGAAGGTGAGGCACTTTCAAAAATGGATTTTTTAACTGAGGAAGAATATCTAAATGTTATTGAAAATCTTCCACAAGATAACATGTATTTAGATGACTCTGATCCTGAAAAGTTTATCGCAAAAATGGGTGCGGAATGTTTAATTGAACTACTATCAAGGATTAATTTAGATGAATTATCTTATGAACTAAGGGACAAGGCAAATAATGAAACTTCAAAACAGAGGAAAACTGAAGCTTTAAAAAGACTTCAAGTTGTTGAATCTTTCAGAGATGGTAATTTAAATAGAGAAAATCTTCCTGAATGGATGATTATGAAGGCAATTCCTGTCATTCCACCTGAACTTAGACCCCTTGTTCCTCTTGATGGTGGAAGGTTTGCTACATCTGATTTAAACGATTTATACAGAAGAGTAATCATAAGAAATAATAGATTAAAAAGATTAATTGAAATTAAAGCACCAGAGGTTATTCTAAGAAACGAAAAAAGAATGCTACAAGAATCTGTAGATTCTTTGTTTGATAATACCAGAAAATCCTCAGCGGTTAAAACCGAATCCAATAGACCACTAAAATCTCTGTCTGACTCACTCAAGGGAAAGCAGGGTAGATTCAGACAAAATTTGCTTGGAAAAAGAGTTGATTATTCAGCTAGATCGGTTATTGTCGTTGGACCTGATTTAAAGCTTTTTGAGTGTGGGTTACCAAAAAATATGGCTGCAGAGCTATATAAGCCTTTTATAATAAGAAAATTAATGGAGAGAGGCATCGTTAAAACTGTTAAATCTGCAAGAAAAATTATTGACCGTAGAGATCCTGTGGTATGGGATATTTTAGAGAATGTTCTGAAGGGTCATCCGGTTCTTTTGAACAGAGCCCCAACATTACACAGATTAGGTATTCAAGCTTTTCAGCCAAAGTTAATCGAAGGAAAAGCTATCCAGCTTCACCCACTGGTTTGTACTGCTTTCAATGCTGATTTTGACGGTGATCAAATGGCTGTACACTTACCCCTTGGTCCAGAAGCTATTCTAGAAGCCCAGTTATTAATGTTAGCGTCCCACAATATTTTAAATCCTGCAAATGGTTCTCCAATAACAGTTCCTTCTCAGGATATGGTTCTAGGTTTGTATTATATGACAAAGCAAAAATTATCGGCAGAAAATATCGAAGTATTAGGAGAAGGTCTAACTTTTTATTCTCCAGAAGAAGTGGTTATTGCTTATAATGAAAACAAAGTTGATTTAAATGCAACAATAAAAGTATTGACAAAGGATTTTGACAAAGAAAATAAATTGGTCAAAAAAATTATAGAAACAACTGTAGGAAGGGTTTTATTTAATGAAAAAGTACCTGAAAGAGCAGGCTTCATAAATGAAGTATTGACGAAAAAATCCTTAAGAGATATTATCGGTAATATATTAAAACTTACCAGTGTTCCTGAAACGGCTGAATTCCTTGACGAAATCAAAAATCTTGGGTATAAGTTTGCTTTCCAAGGTGGTCTATCTTTTAGTTTAGGTGATATTATTATTCCAAACGAGAAGTTTGATATGATAAATACAGCAAATAAACAAGTTGATAATATAAGGTCTAATTATAATATGGGGCTTATTACAAACAACGAGAGATACAATCAGGTTATTGATATATGGACTTCCACAAATGCTGAACTAACAGAGTTGTCAATGAAAAGAATTAGAGAAGATAAACAAGGCTTTAATTCTGTTTACATGATGTTAGATTCCGGTGCAAGGGGTTCTAAGGAGCAAATTAGACAGTTAACCGGAATGAGAGGTCTTATGGCTAAACCCAAAAAATCAACCGCTGGAGGTGGTGAAATTATTGAAAACCCGATTCTTTCTAACTTTAAAGAAGGACTTTCTATTTTAGAGTATTTTATTTCAACCCATGGAGCGAGAAAAGGTTTAGCTGATACAGCATTAAAGACCGCTGATGCTGGATATTTAACAAGAAGACTAGTTGATGTTTCACAAGACGTTATAATTACTGAGGATGATTGTGGGACATTAAGAGGTGTCTCTGTTGCAGCATTGAAGAAAAATGAGGAGATTGTTGAAAAACTTGCAGATAGAATAGTTGGTAGAACTTCATTACAAGATGTCCATGATCCAATTTCGGGTGAGCTTCTTGTAAAATCAGGTCAGCTTATAGACGATTTAATTTCAATTAAAATTGAAAATTCATCGGTTGAAGTTGTTGAGGTTAGATCAGCATTAACCTGTGAGTCAAAAAGAGGTATATGTGCTAAGTGCTACGGTAGAAATCTTGCTACGGGAAATGATGTTCAAATGGGTGAAGCTGTTGGTGTTGTTGCTGCTCAATCAATTGGCGAACCAGGAACCCAGCTAACATTGAGAACTTTCCACGTGGGTGGTATTGCAGGAAATATTTCCGAAGAAAACAGTGTTGTTTCCAAATTCGATGGCAATATAGAAATTGAAGATTTAAAGACTGTAAAAGGAAAGAACAATGATGGTGAAAATGTAGATATTGTAATTTCAAGAACTTCTGAAATAAAAATTATTGATCCTAATACAGGTCTTACCCTCAGTAACAATAATGTACCTTATGGATCCTTTCTGTATGTAAAAAATAAAAAGAAAATTAAAAAAGATACATTAATCTGTGAATGGGATCCATACAATGGTGTAATTATTTCTGACTTTGCCGGAAAAATCAGTTATGAAAATATTGAGCAAGGCATGACTTATGAAGTTGAAATTGATGAGCAAACAGGATTTCAGGAAAAGGTTATTATTGAATCAAGAAATAAGAAGCTAATTCCTACTCTACATGTAAAGAATTCGAAATCAGAAATTATAAGATCATATAATTTACCTGTAGGCGCCCATCTAGTTGTTAACGACGGGGAAAAGATAGAATTAGGTAAAATATTAGTAAAAATTCCTAGAAAGTCTGCAAAAACTGGTGATATTACCGGTGGATTACCAAGGGTAACAGAATTATTTGAAGCTAGAAATCCCTCAAACCCTGCTGTTGTTAGTGAGATTGATGGGGTGGTTTCCTTTGGTAAAATTAAAAGAGGAAACCGCGAAATAATAATTGAGGCTAAAACCGGTGAAATCAGAAAATATCTTATTAAGCTTTCAAATCAAATTTTAGTTCAGGAAAATGATTTTGTTAAGGCTGGAACTCCTATGTCTGAAGGATCTATAACACCAAATGATATTCTAAACATAAAGGGCCCATCAGCAGTCCAGCAATATTTAGTAAATGAGGTTCAAGAAGTTTATCGATTACAAGGGGTTAAAATAAATGACAAACACTTTGAAGTAGTAGTAAGACAAATGATGAGAAAAGTTAAAATTCAAGATTCAGGGGATACTCTTTTCTTGCAAGATCAGCTTGTTCATAAATCGGACTTTATTGATGAAAATGATAATATATATGGAAAAAAGATCGTTGAAGATGCTGGAGATTCTGATACTTTCAAAGTTGGTCAAATAATAACTTCAAGAGATTTTAGAGATGAAAATTCTAGACTTAAACGAGAGGATAAAAGCTTGGTAATTGCCAGGGATTCTAGACCAGCAACAGCTACTCCAATTCTTCAAGGTATCACAAAAGCTTCATTGCAAACAAAATCATTTATTTCAGCAGCATCCTTCCAGGAAACTACCAAGGTTTTAAATGAATCTGCGGTAAATGCTAGAGTAGACTACCTAGATGGTCTAAAAGAAAATGTAATTGTTGGACATAGAATCCCGGCTGGTACTGGATTAAGAAAATATGATAATATTTTAGTTGGTTCAAAGGAAAGCTATGATGAATTGATGGATAGCTCAATTCCTGATGAAGAAATTAACACAAATTAATTATATTTTAATGGAAAAAAAGAAAGAAAATAAAGGAAAAATTAATATTGAACTTGATGAAAAAGTTGCCGAGGGAATTTATTCAAACTTGGCAATCATTAATCATTCTGTTTCTGAGTTTGTCATTGATTTTATTTCTGTAATGCCAGGTTCTCCTAAGAATAAGGTCAAATCAAGAATCATTATTACTCCACAACATGCCAAAAAATTAGCTAAGGCCTTAAATGATAACATTGAAAGATTTGAGAAAAACTTTGGATCCATAAAGGATTACGATAATCCAAAATTTCAGTTAAATTTTGGTCCAGCGGGTAAAGCTTAATTTTATTAGGTTTATTTAATTTGCCTTTTTACTTTTGATGTATGCAGGAGGAAAAAGTTATTTTAGTTGATAAGAACGATAACCAAATAGGTTTAATGCCAAAAATGGAGGCTCATATCAATGGAGTTCTTCATCGAGCTTTTTCTATAATAATTTTTAATAGTGATGGAAAAATTCTTCTTCAAAAAAGAGCATCTACCAAGTATCATACCCCAAATCTTTGGTCCAATACTTGTTGTAGTCATCAACGTGAAGGCGAAGATAATATCAAAGCTGGAAAAAGAAGACTTGATGAGGAGATGGGCTTTATAACCAAACTGTATAATTTTGACTCGTTTGTTTACAAAGTAAAATTTTCAAATGGCCTAACAGAACATGAAAACGATCATCTAATGTTAGGTGTTTATGATGGAGATCCAAAACCAAATCCTAAAGAAGTTGATGAATGGAAGTGGATAGATATTGATAATCTTTACATTGATATGAAAACTAATCCTGACTCGTACACAGCCTGGTTTAGAATTATTATGAATAATTATTATGAAAGTTTAAAAAAATGGAAATTACAGTAAGTAGAAAAGCACACTTTAATGCTGCACATAGACTGGATAATAAAAAATGGTCTATTGAAAAAAATAAGCAGGTCTTTGGTAAATGTAACTATCCAAATTACCATGGTCACAACTATGAATTAATTGTTAGTGTTAGTGGAAAAATTAATCCTAATACTGGATATGTTATTGATATGGGTGAACTAAAGGGTATTATTAAAAATGAAATTGAAGAGAGATTGGACCACAAAAATTTAAATTTAGATATCCCTTATTTTTCAAATGTAATTCCATCAGCTGAAAATATTTGCATATATATTTATGACATCTTAAGAAATAAAATTGATAAAGCTTTTAAGCTATCTGTAAAGCTTTATGAAACGCCTCGAAATTTTGTTGAATATTCTGGAAATTGAATAAATATTATACAGACATTAGAGAAGAAATTGAGAGCCTTGGTTTTAATGTAATTGATTACGATTTCAATAGGCCATGGGGTGGATTTTTACGAATTGATGAGTCACAGTCACAAGATTTTATTTATAATTTTATTTCTGTAGAAAACTTTAATATTGAAGGTAAGTTAAGTCCTAAAATTTTGATTGTAAAGCCCGAGTCAAGATTATCATGGCAATATCATTGCAGAAGAAAAGAAATTTGGAGAGTGTATAAAAACTCAGTGGGTATTATTAGGTCAATGGACAACAATCAAAATGAAATGGAGATATTAAGAGAGGGAGACATTATTAAATTTCAGACCAAGGAAAGACATCGCCTAATTGGATTATCAAATTTTGGTGTAGTTGCAGAGATATGGATTCATACAGACTTACATAACCCGTCAAATGAACAAGATATAGTAAGATTACAAGATGATTATTTTAGAAAATAGAGCTTAATTTTTGTCCGTAAAACGAATCTTTAACCTCATCGCTAAGATTTTTATAAATTTTTTCTAAATATTTTTTATTAATATTCTCTCGGTACTTATATGAAATATATGCAGATAATTGATTTGATCTATTACTCATAGCATAATTTACAATGTATAATATTTTTTTTTGATTAAGCTTAAGTCTCTGCTTGTTTATGGAATCATATTTATTTTGTTTTCCCTTAGAAGAGATTTCTATTAGTTCAGCCAACATCTCTAAATCCTTTTCGTCAAATTGATTTATTTGATTATTTAAATTTTTATAATCAGAATAAAGATTGGAATTTTGAATTTTTCCGTTAAATACAAATTTATCTTTTGAGCTTGTAAATATAATATGTGCGGGTTCGGATATAAAATCAAATTTATTTTCAGAGTTTCTTTCACCTAGGATGATACTCATTTCTTTTGTAGTATCTAAATAAGTTTTTAATTTAAATTTACCGTCAATAATATTTACAGAGTCTATTATTTTTCCTTCCTCTAAAGATGATAAATAAATTTTTGAGTTTGTAACACCACTTATTTTTCCTTCAATAATAAGGTTTTCCTTTTCTGATGAACAGGAAGCCAAAATGATTAAAAAAACGATAATTTTATTTTTCATCAAATGTCTAGCCAGTATGTCAATTTTAGGTTAATTGATCTGTTTTTTACACGAGGAATAAATATACTATCATATCTGTTTTCTGTGTAATAATTATCATTATATACCAAAAATAAATCTGAAAGCGGAGCAAATCTCCATTGAAGTCTAGTATTAAAACTTAAGTTATCATTCTGATTGCTATATTGGACTAATGTAGCCCAATACACATTCTTAGAAAATGTGAAATCAATTCTTGGGGCAATCAGCAATATTCTAGCTGAAGAATAAGGTTCAGGTAAATCTACTCTATCATATTTCATTTCAATTGAGCCTGTAAATTTTGGTCTAATTTTTTGAACCAATTCTAAATCGAAGGATACTTTATTTCCATTATAAAATTTTCCAAAAGAAGGGTTAATTTTATAAGTAAAATCTTTTGAATCGTCAGAATCAAATGAAAAATCGAAGTTTGTATAATAATATTCACTATTGGCAGGTAAAGAATCTCCTGTTTCACTGCCTGTTGGATCAAAACTTTCATATAAATATGTATATCTATTCCACATAGTAAAATCTATTCTACTACTATTTCTAAAGACTGCATCCCACCTAGAAATGATATAATAATCAGAAATTTCATTATTAATGCTTGGCTTCAAAATATACACAGGGGTAATTTCCAAACCATGGTTGATTAATTTTGAATCTTCAGGCCAAAATGTATAACTAATTTCTGGATATAGCTTAATAATATCAGTTCTTCTAATAAATCCAAGATCTGATCTAAAGTCATGGCCGATGTATGAACCAGCAACTCTAAATCCGAAACTTTTCGATTCGTATGTTGTACTTAACCCATAGGAAATTGAATCATCATTATTTTCTGGTGAAAAAGATTTATGAAAATAATATTTACCACTCCATTTACTGTTGATATCCCTAAGATTATAATCAAATCCTATAACTCTATTAAATTTATCATTATTAGCCACTAAATCGTAATTTCCTGTGGCTTCTCTGTTAATAACAAATGCATTAAAATTTGATCTTCCAAAAACTTTTTGTTGAAGAACCATTATTGAATTATTAAATGCTGAGATTTCATTCTCTAAATCTTTACTAGTTTGCATATTTAAAAATCCAATTCTAAGTTTTTTATTAATATTTCCGCTTAGTCTAAGTCCAGCTATAATTTTATTTTGAATATTATTACCCTCTGAGTCCTTAGCTATTCCGATTCTTCTTGAAAAAAAAGGTCTAGCTTCTCTACCATTTCCTAACTGAGTGAACAAATCACTATTTTCAATGAAGAATTGTCTCTTTTCTGGAAGAGAAATTTCAAATCTTGTTAAGTTAGTAACCTGTTGATCTACCTCAACTTGTGAGAAATCAGGATTAACAGTCAGATCTAAAGTAAGTGAATTATCAAGAATAAATTTTGCATCTCCACCAAATTCAAAATTATCTCCTTTGTTTTCATTTTTAAAATCATTAAAGGCAATACTATTAGTGTAAGGTATGAAAGATTTTTTTGGTTTAGATTTTCCCAAAGGTTTTTCAAAATACATATCTCCTGTAAATGCCAAATTAAAAAAAAATAAATTTTCAGGCGCGAGGTTCCAAGTTATCCATGAATTACTTTTTGTGTTCCTCATGTATGAATTAACCCTCCATTTTGTTTCACCTTCTCTGTATTTAAAGGAGGAAAGAGGTATTTTCCATTCAGTAACATAAAAATTCTCGTGAATTTTGGATTCAGAAAACCATTTAGTATCCCATGTCATATCCCAATCCCTAAATCCATTTCCTCCGTTAAATAAAAGCATATCTCTTTGAATTCCTAAATGATTGCTTCCAATTACAAACGCATTATTTCCATCGTTAAACGTATCAAATATCATTGTTATGTTATCAGAATCTTGAGCTTGAAAATCTCTTTTTAGAGTATTGGACCTTAGATCTTCACTTTTAACCATAACTTTAATTCCAACATAAAGAAAATTATCATCATTCATTAATTTTAAAATTGCCTGATTATTACTTATTTCACCGTGATTTGGGAATGATTCGTAAAAGTTGGTAGCTGCCGATGCATGAGACCAATCGGCTTCATCTAAAATGCCATCAACAGTTATTTCATTTTCAGTATACTTTACAAATAATTCTTTCTTTGTATTTTGTGATATAAGTAAGTTTGAGATTAAGAAAAGTAAAATAAAAGGAAATTTTTTCAATACTTAATTTTTAACAAAAATATGTAATAATTTTAAAGATATTCTTTCTTTAACAAAACTTTATATGAGAACACTAATAATTATATCCCTTATGTTCAATTACATATTTTTCAATAATAATTTAGAGGAAGGATTTGTTTATTTGAAGGATATTGATAAAACCATAATTGTTGATTTAAAGTACTATTCCACAGAAAATTTTACAGGTCAATATGTGCATGGTTATCAATCAAATAGTGCTATTTTAACTAAAGAGTCTGCTGTGGCCTTATCGAAGGTACAAGACGATTTAAATAAACTAGGATACTCATTAATATTATATGATGCTTACAGACCTCAAAGAGCCGTTGATTATTTTATACAATGGTCTAATAAACTTAATGACACTATTTATAAAGCTATTTATTATCCTAATTTTAATAAATCAGAACTATTTAAACTTGGATATATTGCATATAAATCTGGTCATTCTAGAGGTAGTACTGTTGATGTGTCTCTTATTGACAAAAAAACAAATAAAGAACTTGATATGGGAACTATATTTGATTATTTTGGAATTGAATCTTCAACTTTCTATAAAAATATTAACAAAGATCAAAAAGCTAACAGAATGATTCTTTATGAAATCATGACTAAACATGGTTTCAAAAACTACTCAATGGAATGGTGGCATTTCACACTCGAAAATGAGCCCTTTCAAAAGTACTTTAACTTTTTAGTTCATTGATTATCTTTTAAGACTAAAGTGTCCGGTATATGTTTTAATATTTGTTGCATCATCTCCAAAAATCACATCTAGGGTTATTTTAAACCAGTAATCAGTAGCTGGCATTAGTTCTCCATTATATGTGCCATCCCAACCTTCTCCTTGTGGATTAAGTTGTTTTAATAATTTTCCGTATCTGTCAAAGATATATATAGTTGCTAAAGGTCTTGTTTCTATTCCCTCTATATGCCAAGTGTCATTATATCCGTCTCCGTTTGGAGTAAAGAATCTTGGGTAATCAATTACCAGTACCGTAGCCGAGCTAATTCCACATCCGTTTAAATCTCTAACTCTTATCTCATGGAAGCCTGCGGATACATCCGTAAATATGTTGTCTAATTGCCATGGACCGTTGTCTATACTGTATTCATAGTCTCCAGAGCCTTCAATTCCTACTTCTATTATAGCTTCTTCTGCAAAAAATTCAGTGGTTACAATAGGGCTTACCACAGCAGGTGAGCTGGCGGTTACCTCTGTTGTTATTTCTCTACTACAACCTGTTAGTATATTTGTAGCTATAGCTGTATATACACCCTCCATTTGTGGCGTATGTGTGACATTAGTTGACACTAGAGATCCTGTTGGATCTATCCACTCAAAGCTATAGTCAACAGGGGAAAGTCCGATATCCATTATGACTTCATCTAATAATTGAGTCCCATTCACATTGATACAACCTAAATAACTTTCTTCTAATGTAAACTCAGGAAGTAAATTAACCAATAAAGTTGCCTCTGTTATATCGTAACATTGGGAGTCTACAGTAGTGTCATTATCCACTCTTGCAAAAATAACCTGAGGATTAGAAGTGTTTTCAAAATCTACAGGTAACGCATTTACAGAGTCTTCAGCATCTTCTATGCTTTCATAATAAGTTACCGTAAAGTTTATAGGATCTTGTCCGTCTAAAATCTGAGGATCTAAATCTGCCAGATTGAACTGAGCAAAACCGTCATTGGCTGTATCCGGATCATCACATATTATAAGTTCCGCAGGCACTTCGTCACCATTTGCAACAGCTGCTTCCTGTACTTCTATATTAAAGCTATCTCCACTGATATTACATCCCGTCAGATTATTTGTAATACTTACAAAAAGTTGCTGTGGATTTGTAGTATTTGTGTAAGGGCTAATCAAAGCATTTTCTCCGTTATCTGCATCCTGCTGTGTTTCATAATAAGTAACGGTGAAGTTATTAGGATCCTGAGAGCCTAATAATTCGGAACTTACATCATCTAAATCAAAATCATAAAAATCATCTGTATTCACCTCACAAGCAATAACATCACCTACAGCAGATATATCCGGTAAAGGATTTACTATAATATCAAAAGTAACAATTGTAAAACATCCCGTGATATCATTAGTCACCCTTACATATATCGTCTGTTGTCCTAGTTCTATATTGGTATAAACATCAGGATCTATAATCGGGGTTGTTTCTGTAATAGCATTTTCTAAAGATTCGTAGTATGCTACACTCACACCAAGTTCTCCGTTAATGATATACACTTCGTTAATTGTAATATCAAATACCTCTATTTGATCACCTGGGTTATCGTAATCACATAATTCTATATCTGCAGGGTCAGTACTAGGAGTTGGATTAGGAAGTACTCTTATGGTCAAAGTAGTGTAAGCTATACAACCTTCATTATTCACAACAGCTACATGTAGTGTTTGCGGATTAGCAGGATTACCGCCTACAGATGTATTTGTATAAGATTCAGGGGTTTCAATACCATTAATTCCAGCCAGAGCATCCTCTTGCGTTTCATAATAAATAACTTCCCAATCTATATTTCCTGCTGTTATTTCATCATTTTTAGTTGTTAAATCAAACTGCGTAATCTGATCAGCAACTTCGTCATCACATTTTTCTAAAGGAGCAGGTTGAACAATAACAGGTGGGATGCCTACAATAAGATTAAATTCTCCTACATTAACACAACCATTATTAACGTCTTCCAGTCTTACATAAATTGTTTGTGGATTACTTAAATTTTGATAGCTAGTGGTATTTATAATAGGACTTGCCCCAGTCTCTGCATCTATTAACGTCTCATGATAGGTTAAGTTAAAGTCTGTAGCACTTTGTTCGCCTAAAATATCTTCATCCTGCTGAGTTAAATCAAAAACTGTAATCCCATCGTAGTCTTCATCACAAACAACAATATCTTCTATAATGAATGGTAACTCTGGTGAAGGAATCGTAATAAGTTCCTGCTCAACAATGGTAAAGCAACCAGTGATAATATTTTCTGCCCTAACAAATATAATTTGACTGTCAGGAACAATATTGTAGTATGGACTAATAATAGGGTCAACACCATTTTCAGCATTGGTTATTGTTTCATAATAAGAAAGAGTAATATCTAGCTCTCCATTGATTATATCCAACTCGTTAGCATCTATTGTGAAAAATGTAAACCCATCATTATCTTCATCACATTCTTCTATAGGGTCAGGAACGACAGGACTTGGTATAGGATTTACCCTTAAATCCAATGTAACGGTAGAGTAACACCCTGTAATCTCATCCTCACCTCTTATATATATTGTTTGCGCATTACTCGTATTAGTATAAGGACTGAAAATTTGATTGTCATCATTTTCTGCATCCTCTTGCGTTTCATAAAAGGTAATAACAATACCGGTCTGACCTTGTAAGACCTGTTCAATACTGTCTTCTAAAGTAAACTCTTCAATTTCATCACCAGAGTTATTATAATCACAAAGATTAAGCGGATCTGGCTGTGTTAGTATTGGTAACTCGTTTACAATTAACTCCAAACTTGTAGTGTTATAACAAGCTGTTGTATTGTTTTCAACACGAACCCAAATAAACTGATTAAACGGGGTAACATTTGTGTAAGCAAATGGCGTCAAAATAGCATTATCAGCATTCTCAGCATTCTCTTCACTTTCATAGTATGTAATGGTAAATTCAGAAGGATCTAAACCATTAAGAACTTCATCATTACTAAGACTTAAATCAAACATGCCAATACCATCAGCAGTATTATCATCACAAATCTCAAGTGAAGCAGGTGATGTGTT
>MDTB01023236.1_pt1 | contig 19560 bp, 18 predicted proteins | sample 811161 | NCBI WGS metagenome assembly MDTB01 (sample SAMN05326650, study PRJNA326480) | marine metagenome | isolation source: seawater | place: Mediterranean Sea | collected 2009 | reverse complement strand
TAATCCCAGTGAATTTTTGCCATTTTTTTGATTCATATATTTATTAAAATAATCTATACATTAAATATCTATGTCTTTTAATACTTTTGGAAAAATTTTTAGGTTCACTACATGGGGAGAGTCTCACGGGCCAGCTATTGGCTGTGTTATCGATGGTTGTCCACCAAATATACCCATATCTGAGAAAGATATACAGAAAGATATGGATAGAAGAAGGCCTGGGCAGTCGAAATTTACAACACAAAGAAAAGAATCGGATAAAGCGATAATTTTATCTGGAGTTTTTGAAGGAAAAACAACTGGCACACCAATATCAATAATTATACATAATGAAGACAAAAGATCTAGGGACTATGAAACAATAAAAAATAAATTCAGACCCGGCCATGCTGATTATACATATTTCAAAAAATACGGAATAAGAGATTTTAGAGGAGGTGGCAGACAATCTGCAAGAGAGACAGCTTGTAGAGTCGCAGCAGGTGCTGTAGCAAAAGTTGTATTAAAAAAAATAATTGGACAAAAATTTAATGTAATAGGCGCTGTTACACAGCTAGGGTTAATGTCATGCGATAAAACAAAGTGGAAAGACAATGAGATAAGAAAAAATCCTTTTTTCTGCCCTGACAAAAATTCTGTTAAACTTTGGGAAAAATATCTTTTAGCTGTAAGAAAAGCTGGTTCGTCTTGTGGTGCGATTATTGAATTAAGAGCGACTGGTGTTCCAGTTGGCTTAGGTGCTCCAATTTACTCAAAATTAGATACAGATATATCTGCGGCTTTAATGAGTATCAATGCGGTTAAGGGGGTCAATATTGGAGCAGGTATGAACGCAGCTTTTTTAAGTGGAGAGGAAAACTCCGATGAAATGAATAAAAGCTCAGGTGAAATAAAATTTAAATCTAATCAAGCTGGGGGAATTTTGGGCGGAATTTCTTCAGGGCAAAGCATTGTGGCTTCTTTTGCTGTTAAACCTACATCATCAATTTTAACAAGTAGAAACACAATAGATAAAAAAGGTAAAAATACAAAAATATCTGTTAAAGGAAGACATGATCCATGTGTTGGTATAAGAGCAGTTCCAATTGGAGAAGCAATGATGAACTGTGTTTTGCTAGATCATTTTTTAATGAATAGAGCTCAGTGTGGTTAGTTAGAAATTTTATTTTTATTTTTTGCTAAAATAATATTTGAATTCAAAGTTTCTTCGACTTTTTCAATAATCGACAAGTAGTCTAAACCCGCTATTTTATACATATTTTCTGGAGTATCTTGATCAATAAAAATATCAGGTAAAATCATAGACCTAAACTTTAAACCTGTATCAAATACACCTCGATCTGAAAGTAGTTGCATTACATGAGATCCGAAACCTCCAATAGATCCCTCTTCTATTGTTATTAAAACTTCATGATTTGTTGCAATTTCCATAATTAATTTTTCATCTAACGGCTTAGCAAATCTTGCATCGACGATTGTGCAATGTATTCCTTTAACTTTCAATTTTTCAAATGCCTTTTTACACTCCTCCAGTCTTGCCCCAAAATTTAATATCGCTACTTTTTTGCCCTCTTTAATAATTCTAGCTTTACCAATTTCTAAAACTTTATCGATATTAGGTAGACTTACTCCAGTTCCGTTACCTCTTGGATACCTGAAAGCGCATGGTCGATCATTGATCTCAATTGAAGTGTTAATCATTTTTACTAGTTCAGCTTCATCACCTGCAGCCATGACAACAAAATTTGGTAAAGTTGATAAGTAAGTAATGTCAAATGAACCAGCATGTGTTGGTCCATCCGCTCCTACCAACCCAGCTCGGTCAATAGCAAACCTCACTGGTAAAGATTGTAGCGCTACATCATGCACTACCTGATCATAAGCTCTTTGCAAAAAAGTTGAGTAAATTGCAACATAAGGTTTATAGCTTTCAGTGGCTAAACCTGCTGCAAAAGTAACAGCATGTTGTTCTGCAATACCAACATCAAAAGTCCTATCAGGAAATTTTTTCTCAAATAGATTGAGGCCGGTGCCTGAGGGCATGGCTCCTGTTATTCCCACTATCTTTGTGTCTTGTTCGGCGTGCTTGATTAATGTTTGTGCAAAAACTTTTGTATACGAGGGAGTATTTGACTGTGATTTAGATTGTTCTCCAGTCGATACATTAAATTTTGACACACCATGGTATTTATCACCTGATACTTCCGCAGGTTTATAGCCTTTTCCTTTTTGAGTTCTAACATGTATTAAGACTGGTCCTTGATGATTAGAATTTTTAACATTTTCAAAAATTTGGACTAAGTTTTCAACGTTGTGTCCATCAATAGGTCCAACGTAGTAGAAACCTAACTCACTAAATAATGTTCCTCCAGTTACGATATTCCTCAACATATCTTCAGCTTTACCTGCTTTTTGTGAAAATCTTTTCGAAAAGGCTGAGATTACCATCTTGATAGTCTCTCTAAAGCTAAAATAAAGCTTTCCTGATAATAGTTTTGCTAAATAATTACTCATAGCACCAACTGGTCTTGCTATTGACATATCATTATCATTTAAAACTACAATTAAATTTGATTTTAGTGCGCCAGCATTATTCATTGCTTCATATGCCATCCCTGCGCTCATTGCGCCATCACCAATCACAGCTATTACATTATTATTGTTATTAGATAATTTTTTTGCAACTGCCATGCCAAGTGTTGATGATATAGAAGTTGAGCTATGGGCTGCGCCGAATGGATCATACTCACTCTCAGATCTTTTGGTAAATCCAGACAATCCTCCACCCTTTCTTAAAGTTTTAATTCGAGCTCTTCTACCGGTAATAATTTTATGAGGATAACATTGATGGCTTACATCCCAAACTAGTTTATCTTTTGGTGTATTAAAAACGTAATGAAGTGCTACCGTGAGTTCCACAACGCCAAGTCCAGCGCCTAAATGACCGCCTGTTTCAGATACTACTTCAATTAATTCATCTCTTAATTCCTCTGAAATTTGTTTTAAGTTTGCTTTTTTAAATTTTTTTAAATCTGATGGAAAATTTATCTTATTTATAATTTTACTCATTAAAAATTTCTTTCTAGTATAAATTCAATTGTGTCTGATAAAGCATTTGCATTTTTTCCATGTTTTTTTAATTTAATCAATATCTTTTTCTTTAATAATTCAGCATATTTAAAAGCTTTTTTGTAACCTAAAAGATTTATTAGTGTCGACTTACCTTTTTTTTTATCTTTTCTAATCGGTTTTCCTACTTTTGTTTTAGTTCCTTTTATATCTAAAAAATCATCAGATAATTGAAATAGTAATCCTATGTCTTCACCAAGTTTACCAAGTAAAATTTTTTCTTTTTTACTTTTTTTTGCAATTATTGCCGTAGATTGAAGACAAAAACTAAATAATTTTCCTGTTTTTTTCCTTTGCATTTGAATTATTTGTTTTAAATTTTTTCTCTTATTTTCATATTTTAAGTCAAGTTCCTGACCTCCAGCTATTCCGGTGTGACCCGAACAATTAGCTAGCAGTTTTATAATTTTATTTTTTTGCTCTGGGGATATTAAGTATTTATTATCAGATAAAATTTCAAAAGCTAAAGTTAATAATGAATTACCAGCTAGAACTGCTGAGGCCTCACCAAACTTTTTATGCGTAGATGGCTTACCTCTTCTAAATAAGTCATTATCCATACACGGTAGATCATCATGAATAAGAGAATATGAGTGAATACACTCTACAGCAGCACTGATAAAAATTAATTTATTCTGATGAATTTTAAAAAGTTTTCCAGCATCAAAAATAATTGTAGATCTTATCTTTTTTCCACCTGAAAGCACTCCATATTTCATTGGAGCAACCAGTAACGACTTTTTTTGTTTTTTTATATAATTAGAAAGAAAGGCATCTACTTTTTTTGCATTTTTGATAAGTTTATTTTTTATCATTAATCTTAATTTTTTCTGTGTTATATTTTTTCTTTGATTTCAATTTAAACAGATTTTCTACATGCTTATTTAAAATTATTAATCTTTTGTAATCATCGTCAATATTGCCTAAATCCAATTTTTTGCTTTCAAGTTTGACGAGTATTCTGTCAATTTCATCCCTAGCCTCTTTTATTGATTTACTTTTGATATCAGCTGGAATATTTTCCATTTTCATAACTTATTATATTTATATAATGAAAAGCTCCTATTCAAATATATTCTCTTTTAACAAAAAAATACTTAAAAAAACTGTTAAATTTCTCATGCAAGGAAATATAGCTAGTTTACCCACTGAGACAGTTTATGGATTAGCTGGAAATGCTTATTCAAAAAAAGCTATCAAAAAAATTTATAAGTTAAAAAAAAGACCAAAAAAAAATCCATTAATAATTCACTATTATAACGTTGATAAACTCAAAAAAGATGTGGAACTAAATGATAATTTTTCTAAACTTTATAAAAAGTTCTGCCCTGGACCAATAACATTTATTTTAAAAAAGACCAAAAATTCAAAAGTTTCATCTTTAGCTACTGCTAATTTAAAAACTGTAGCAATACGATTTCCAAGTCAAAAAATAATTAGAGCTATATTAAAGCGTATAAATTTTCCTCTTGCAATGCCTAGTGCTAATAAATCTTCTGCTTTAAGTCCAGTAAGTGCTTTTGATGTTTTTGAGGAGTTTAAAAAAAAAATAAGTATTATTATAGACGGAGGTTATTCTAGAATTGGAATAGAATCTACTGTTTTAGATTTAACAGGTAAACCAAAAATTTTAAGACCAGGTATTATTACTAGCAATGAAATAAAAAAATATTTGAAAGTAAGTCTTTCAAAAAGAAAATCAAAAATCAAATCCCCAGGAATGTTAAAAAAGCACTATTCACCTGGCTTACCGATTATAAGATTTATTAAACCTACATATAATACAAAAGATGCTTTTATTGTTTTTGGAAAAAAATATAAAAACAGAAGTAATTTTTTTAATTTGAGTAAAAAAGCTGATTTAAATGAGGCGGCCGCAAATTTATATAAAACTATGAGAAAAATCAAAAAAATGGGATATAAAAAAATCTATGTGTCAAAAATACCAAATGTTGGATCTGGTATAGCAATTAATGATCGTTTAAAAAGAGCTTCGAAATAATGTTTATTGAAATAAAAAATCTTTCTAAAATTTACGACAAATATTTAGCTGTAGATAAAATCAATTTTCAGATTGAAAAAAATAAAACTATTGGATTGTTAGGGCCTAATGGTTGCGGAAAAACAACCACAATTGGTATGATGCTTGGCTTGGTCACACCCACTAATGGAGAAATAAGTATTGAAAATAAAAATTTGAATTCATTTAAGCGAGATGAAATATTAAAAAGATTTAATTTTGCTTCTCCTTATGTAGAATTACCAAAAAAACTTACTGTAAAACAGAATCTCGAGATTTACGGTAGGTTATACGGTATTAAAGAGTTAGACAAAAGAATAAATGAAATTTCAAGTGATTTAAATATAAAAAAATTTTTTTTAAGAAAGACTGGTGAATTATCGTCGGGTCAAAAAAATAGAGTTTCATTAGCAAAATCATTAATAAACAAACCAGAAATATTACTTTTAGATGAACCAACTGCTAGTTTAGATCCTGACATAGGCGATTTTATAAGAAGTTATATACAAGACTACAAATCCAAAAATAAAATTACTATTTTGCTTGCTTCTCATAATATGAGTGAAGTTGAGAGGCTTTGCGATAGTATTATTATGATGAGAAAGGGCAAGATAATAGATAAAGGCACTTGTTCAGAATTAATTAAAAAACATGGAAGAAATAATTTAGAAGAAACATTCTTAAAATTAGCGAGGAGTAAAGATGAATTTAAATAAAATTTATGCACTAGGTTTGCGACATTTATATTTAATCATGAACTCTTTTCCAAGAGTTTTAGATTTAATTTATTGGCCCACAGTTCAAATATTTTTATGGGGTTTTATTTCAAAATTTTTTACCTTAAATTCTGAATATTACAGCAATACTGTAGGTATAATTCTCACTGCCGCAATACTTTATGATTTTTTATTTAGGGCTAGTATAAGTTTTAATATGATGTTTTTGGAAGAAATATGGAGTAGAAATTTTACTAATTTATTTATCGCCCCTTTAAAAATTAGAGAAATAATTACAGCTTTAACCTTAACTGCTATACTAAGAACCTTAATTGGTTTGGTCCCAGCGGTTATAATTGCAATTCCTCTTTTTGGTGTATCTGTTTTGAATCTTGGAATACCTCTTGTCTTTTTACTAATAGCATTATATTTATTTGGTATAACCTTAGGACTTCTTGTTACAGCTGGTCTTTTAAGATATGGACCCTCGTTTGAAAATATCGCTTGGGCTAGTTTATTTTTTTTAGCTCCACTGGGATGTATTTACTATCCTATTGAAATATTACCACCCTTTTTGCAGACCATAGCAAAAGGTTTGCCTTTGGTCCATATTTTTGAAGAAATGAGAAGCATTTTGATGAATAATTCGATCAGTTACATTAATATTTTAAAATCAATTTCTATATCAGTAGTATATTTTGTTTTTGGTGTTATAGTTTTTTACATTTCTTATTTTGGAGCAAAAAAGAGAGGCACTTTAATAAATATGGGAGAATAAATGCATAAACAATTAGAAACTATAAAAAAAAACGAGAGTAGTCCAAAAGTCATTAAAAACCTTTTCTCTAAAGCTGAAATTGATAAGTTCATAAATCTTTACCATGAGCTTCCAGTTACAGTTCATAACAAAAAGCAAAACGTTATAAAAAAGAGATGGCTTTCTGATTATGGAAAGGAACTAGAGGAATTATTTTGCAAAAGGTTAAAAAATGAGATTGGAGATTTTAAATATGATAATTTGAAAACTAATGATGGCAGTGATATTTTAGGATTATTTCAAGAAAGTTATAATCCAATAGGATTACATATAGATGGTGGATTTAACTTAAATGATATTATTTATAAACAGAGTTTAATTCCATTAACACCTATTGGTAGTACTGTAATATTTAAAAATAGATTTTATGGACAATCAACTAATTTCACCACTGATAAAATAGAATTAGAAAAAAAAGATTTAAAATATGGACAAAATAAAAGGTCTTCAGAACATATTGGTATGTTTGGAAATGCGCCATTTGATAGCGATATTCACAAAAAATTTTTAAGTCACGAAAACATTGATAACTTAGTTGGACTAGAAATTGAACTGATTTATGATTGGGAAATAGGCTCAATGCTAATATTTGATAGAACAAATTTACATTGCTCATCTTCAATTATAAAGGGTAAAAAGATAGGTCTTACTACCTTCACAAAAAAATAAATATAAATGGCAATATACGATTGTTTCCAATATTTTAACGAAGATCATGTAGTAGATTTAAGAATGAATATTTTAAATGATTTTGTAGATTACTTTGTAATTTCAGAGTCGACTAAAACTCACCAAGGACAAGAAAAAAAGCTAAATTTTGAATTAAAAAATTTTAAAAAATTTGAAAAAAAAATAAAATATGTTGTAGCAGATTATAATTTAGATAAAAATTTTAAAAACCATACTGGGGGTGAATCTTTAATAGAACAACATCAAAGAAATAATATTTTGACTGGTCTAAAAAAAGCAGACGATAATGATTTAATCATACTTTCAGATTCGGATGAAATTCCGGATTTAAAAAAAATAAAAGAAATTAAGTCAAGAACAAGATACACTGCATTTTCTCAATCAATGTTTATGTATAAATTAAATTTAAAAAATTTGCAGGAAAGTAATTGGATTGGATCAAAAATTTGTTTAAAAAAGTTTTTTCCAGGTCCTCAAAATTTGCGTGATATGAAGTTTAAAAAATATCCTTTTTGGCGAATTGATAAATTACATTTCCAAATCATAAATGGAGGCTGGCACTTTTCTTTTTTGCAGACTCCGAGTGATATAGTAAAAAAAATCAAGTCTTACTCTCATGGAGAGTTTAATACAAAAGATAATACAGATATAGAAAAAATAGAAAAAAAAATATTGGAAAATAAGGATATTTTCAATAGAGGTTTTGAACTTAAAAAAATTGAAATTGATCATACCTTTCCTGATTTTATATTAAATAATCGGACAAACCTCAAAGACTGGATAGCCTGATGAATATTTTAATTACTGGTGGTGCTGGATACATTGGAAGCCATACTGCACTCTCACTAATTGATAAAGGCAATTCAGTTTCAATTATAGACAATTTAATAACAGGTAAAAAGAGACTTATTCCAAAAAAAGCAAAGTATTTTAATTTTGATATAGGCAACAAAGAGGAAATAACAAGTCTATTAAATAAAAATACATTCGACATAGTTATTCATTTTGCTGGTTTAATAAAAGTAGACGAGTCAGTAAGATATCCTGAAAAATACTATTTTAACAATTTTGAGAAATCAAAAATTTTTTTTAATTGTTGTTTTGAAAATAAAATAAAAAAAATTATTTTCTCTTCAACTGCAGGTGTTTATGGAAATAATAATTCTACAAATATAAAAGAGTCAGATAATTTATTGCCTTTAAACCCTTATGCTGAGTCAAAACTTAAAATTGAAACATTTTTAATTGAAAATTCAAAAAAAAAAGGAATTTCATATACAATTTTAAGATATTTTAATGTAGCTGGAGCAGATAAAGAAAAAAGATCTGGATTAATTTCCGACAGTTCAACAAATTTAATCAAAATCCTTTGTGAAGTTGCAACAAACAAGAAAAAAGAGATAATAATAAACGGCAATGATTATAAAACTAAAGATGGAACTGCTGTTAGAGACTTCATTCATGTTTCTGATGTCGCTGAGATGCATTCGATTGTAGCTGAATACCTTTATAAAAATAATAAATCTGGAATTTATAATTGTGGTTATGGTAGAGGATTTTCTGTTAAAGAGGTCATAAATGAAATGGAAAATATAGTTGAAAGAAAATTAAATGTTAAAGTAGGTCCGAGAAGAGAAAAAGATATTCCTTTTTCTGTGTCTAATGTAGATAAATTTAAAGATCATTTTAATTGGAAGCCAAAATTTAACAATTTGAATTATATTTTGAATACGGCTTTAAATTGGGAAAAAAGTTTAAAATAGTTTGAAAATTGTAATGGAAAATAACTTAGTATTAACAGCTGCCGTTGGGTATAATTTCGAACAAATAGAACTTTTTATAAAAAGCTTAAGAAAATATTACTCTGGAAGTATTTATATTATAATTGATAAAAGTAATACTTCAATTGAGAAGCAGGTCAAAGAATATAATTGTAATGTAATTAAAACATCAGTTAATAAAAAAGATATCCAATTTAAAAGATACGAAATATATTCTACTTTTCTTAATAAGGGCCAATATAACAAAATTTTCTTATGTGATAGCAGAGATCTTTATTTTCAAAGCAACCCATTTGAACTTAATTTTAATAAACCTCTTAATTTCTTTTTAGAAGATTTTAAAATTAAAGACTGCCCATTCAATTCAAACTGGATAATAAAAACTTATGGGGAGGCGGAATACAATAAAATTTCAGATAAAACAATTTTATGTTCAGGTACTGTTTTAGGGAATCAAAAAAAGATATTGGAGTATGTAAACTTAATGGTTAAAAATATTTCTCAATGTGGGTATAAAAAAAAATTGAAATATTTTTTAACATTTAGGCCAGATCCCGAGGGTAGAGGATGTGACCAAGCACATGCGAATTATATTGCACATAATAAAAAAATAAGTGAATTCGAATTTTATAACAATTTTGATGGACCAGTAGCCACAGTTTTTTACTTAAAAAAAATTAATTTTGATAAAAGATCAAAATTGATTAATAGCACTGGTAATATATATTCAGTTGTTCACCAGTATGATAAAAGATGGAAAGAGTTTTCGAAGCATTTTGATAAAATTAAAAAAGATTATATTTCATAAAGTGTTAAATATTTATAAAAATATTATGCGCCCGGAAGGAGTTGAACCCTCAACCTTCTGATCCGAAGTCAGACGCTCTATCCAGTTGAGCTACGAGCGCATATTATATGTTTAGAATTATTAAATGAATAAAACAACAATTTTTTTCAACGAAGAAATCAACAAAAGCACTAGGTTAGATAAGTACCTAGCTAGCAAATTAAAATCATTTACAAGATCGCAAATAAAGAAAATTATCCTTTCAAGAGGTGTAAAGATAAACAATAAAATTGTGCTTTCAGCTTCGGAGAAAATTAAACATAATTGCGAAATAGAAATACAAACAAAAGAAAAAAACAATAATAGAATTGAGCCAAAAAAGATAAGTTTAGATATTATTTACGAAGATAAAGATATTGTTGTAATAAATAAGCCAAGTGGTCTTACTGTGCATCCTGGTGCAGGAAATTTAGATAATACATTAGTGAATGGATTAATTTATAGATATAAAAAAAATTTATCTGATTTAAATAGCAACTTAAGACCAGGTATTGTTCACAGAATTGATAAGGATACAAGTGGATTGTTAGTGATTGCAAAAAATAATTTTACGCATGCAGGAATTAGTAAGCAATTTAGCGATCACACAATAAAAAGAAAATATCAATGTCTCGCGTGGGGTGTAATCCGACCACTTAAAGGAAGAATAGAAACTTTTATTTCTAGAAATAAAAAAAATAGAAAATTAATGACTGTTAGCGATGTTAATGGAAAAAAAGCTATAACTAATTATAAAACTATCAAAGTATTTACATTTAAAGACATACCAAAAATAAGTTTGATAGAATGTGAGCTTGAAACTGGAAGAACTCACCAAATCAGGGTCCATCTTAATTATAAAAATACTTCTATTCTTGGAGACAATTCATATGGCAAAAAAAATCGTCAATTTAAAAAAATAAATTCGACATTTTTAAAAAATTTATCAAAGTTTAAGGGACAAGCTTTACACGCGAAAACTTTAAAATTTTTTCATCCTTCAAAAAAAGTTTGGTTAAGTTTTGACTCCAAATTACCAAATAATTTTGAAAACATGTTAAATTTTTTAAATAATCATAGTGGTTAAAAATATATTTTTTATATATAAGATGCTTATATGCCGGATAAAAAACAAATAAACAGTTTACCAACTCCATCTGTTGGAGGACTGTCAGTATATTTATCTCAAATCAAGAAATTCCCAATGCTTGATGCAGAAGAAGAGTACATGTTAGCAAAAAATTGGAGAGAGAATGGAAATCTTCAATCAGCACATAAGCTAGTAACAAGTCACCTAAGATTAGTAGCAAAGATTGCTATGGGGTATCGTGGCTATGGTTTACCAATCAATGAATTAATTTCCGAAGGAAATATTGGTTTGATGCAAGCAGTTAAAAAATTTGATCCTGATAAAGGTTTTAGACTAGCTACGTACGCTATGTGGTGGATTAAAGCCTCTATTCAAGAATACGTTTTAAGATCTTGGAGCTTAGTAAAAATGGGAACTACAACAGCACAAAAGAAATTATTCTTCAACTTAAAAAAACTTAAAAATCAAATAGCACCTAATCAAGATGGAGATCTTAAAGATGAGCAAGTTAAAGAAATTTCAAAAAGATTAGATGTCGACTCGGAAGAAGTAATTAATATGAATAGAAGAATGATGGGACAAGAAAAATCCCTTAATGATCCAATAAAAAGTGGAGAGAGCGAAGAGTGGCAGGATTGGTTAGTGGATAATAGTTTAGACCAAGAGCTCATAGTTTCGCAAAAGCAAGAATACAATGATAAAAAAGAGTTGTTAGAATCTGCTATGAAAATTCTCAATGAAAGAGAAACAGAAATTATTACAGCAAGGAGATTGACAGAAAATCCAGTAACACTTGAGGAATTAAGTAAAAAATATAAAATTAGTAGGGAAAGAATAAGGCAAATAGAGACTAAAGCATTTGAGAAATTACAGAAATCAATGATAAATGCAAGCAAATCAAAGAATTTGTTGCCTGCTAGTTAAAATTTAAAGGGGTCCTCTATAAGAATCGTGTCATCTCGTTCAGGGCTTGTTGATATACTTGAAATTTTTGCTCCAATAAAGTCTTCCAACGCGTAAATATATTTTTTGGCATTCTCTGGTAAATCTTTTAAATTTCTAATACCTTTCGTTTGAGATTTCCATCCGGGAAACGTCTCATAAATTGGTTTAATATTAAATTGGTCTTCAGATGCAGCAGGTAAATAATCTAATTTTTTTCCTTTTAATTCATAGGCAACGCACATTTTGATTTCATCTAATTCATCTAGAACATCTAATTTAGTTAAAGCTATTCCATTAATACCAGAAATTTTAATAGTTTGACGCACTAACACACCATCGAACCACCCACACCTCCTTTTCCTTGCTGTTACAGTTCCAAATTCCTTGCCTCTTTTACCTAAACTTTCTCCAATCTTATTTTTCAATTCTGTAGGGAACGGCCCACTACCTACTCGTGTGGTATATGCTTTTGTAATACCCAAAATATAACCAATGTTTTCAGGTCCAGAACCTGAGCCTGTTGCAGCCATGGCAGGAACAGTATTAGAAGAGGTGACAAATGGATATGTTCCATGGTCAACATCTAAAAGCACTCCTTGAGCACCCTCAAATAATATTTTTTTTCTATCTTTTTTATATTCGTCAAGTTTTAACCAAACGGGTTTTGCAAACTTTAGTATTTCCGGAGCAATCTTCAAAAGTTCTCTCTTAAGTTCTTCTTTTTTAAATATTTTTTTTTTCAAACCTTTTCTAATTGCATTATGATGAAAAAGAACGTTTTCCAATCTACTATCTAAATTGCTCTCTGATCTTAAATCCATTACTCTTATTGACCTTCTTCCGACTTTATCTTCATAACATGGTCCTATTCCTCTTTTAGTAGTTCCTATTTTACTCTTTCCAGCAGTATCTTCTCTCATTTCATCCATCTCTTGATGAAAAGGTAGGATAAGAGACGCAGACTCTGAAATCATAAAATTTTCAGAGGTTACATTTATGCCTTGTTTTTTAATATCTTTTATTTCTTCAAGTAACGCCCATGGGTCAATTACAACTCCATTTCCAAGGATAGAGATTTTACCCTTTCTTACTATCCCTGAAGGCAATAATCTTAGTTTAAAAACTTTTTTTTCAATAACTAAAGTATGTCCTGCGTTGTGACCTCCTTGAAATCTTACTACTATATCAGCTTCACTAGATAACCAATCAACTATTTTGCCTTTACCTTCGTCTCCCCATTGAGAGCCTACCACTACAACATTTTTCATAACATAAATTTTTTATTCAATTTTATTGAGTTTAAATGATTAATTGGACCATGACCTTTACCATAGTTAAGATTAGACTTTATCGCATGGTTTACATACATAATTCCTAACTCACAAGATTTCTTTATTGGTTTTCCACATGATAGAAATGTTGCAATAGCGCTAGATAATGTACATCCAGTTCCATGAGTATTTTTAGTCTTTATCTTTTTGTTTCTAAAAATTTTAATTTCCTTATTGTTTGCAAAAATATCTTCTACTAATTTTGATTTTCCGTGACCACCCTTTAACAATACATTCTTTGCACCTAATTTAATTAAAGTTTTAGCAACATTTATTTTTTCTTCTAGATTATTGATCTTTTGTTTTGACAATATCTCTGCCTCTGGAATATTAGGTGTGATAAGATAAGCTTTTTTAATCAGTTTCTTTTTTAAAGTTTCGACTGCTTTTTTGTTAATTAATCTTGTTCCGCCTTTTGCAATCATTACTGGATCTAAAATAATTTTATTAATTTTAATCTTATTAATTGCTTGTAAAACAGAATTGATAACCTCGGATGAATGAAGCATTCCAATTTTTATAGCATCTGGTTTAATATCTTTACAGGTAAATAATATTTGTTTCTTAATATTTAATGGGTGAATTGGAATAATAGAATTAACGCCAATTGTGTTTTGAGCTGTAATTGCTGTAATAGCTGTCATCGCATAACTACCTAATGCAGTAACAGTTTTTATATCTGCCTGAATACCTGCACCACCAGAAGAGTCTGATCCAGCAATTATTAAGATTTTTGAATTTGGTTTCAATGTGTTATTGATTTCTTAATTAATTTTATACAATTTAAAATTAATACTTTATCATTGGACTCAGCCATAATTCTAATTTTTGGTTCAGTGCCAGATTTTCTAACTAAAATTCTCCCTTTGCCACTCATAAGTTTTTTTGCTTCTTTAATAGCTTTTTTACAAACTGGAGTATCAATAATTTCTTTATTTTTTACAATTACATTTTCCAAAATTTGAGGCAACGGCTTAAACATATTAAGTAAACTGCTCGCTTTTTTAGATTTTCTTAAAGAAAATAAAACTTCAAGTGCTACAAGTAATCCATCCCCAGTAGTTGCGAATTTTCCTAATATAATATGACCCGACTGTTCACCTCCCAAATTAAAATTAAATTTCCTCATTAGCTCTTTAACATATCTGTCACCTACTTTAGATCTAATAAACTTTATTTTTTCATTTTTAAGAAATTTCTCTAAGCCGTAATTTGACATTAATGTCCCAACAACTCCACCTCTTAAGATTTTTTTTAACTTCCATCTTCTAGCAAGCATTGCAATTATTTGATCGCCATCTATAATTTTTCCCAATTCATCACACATTATTATCCTGTCTGCATCTCCATCAAAAGATATACCTACATGAGCCTTATATTTTTTAACTGCTGTTTTTATATTTGAGGGATAAGTTGAGCCACATTTTTTATTAATATTAAAACCATCGGGGTTGATACCTAAGGATATAACTTTTGCTCCTAAATCTTTAAGCATCTTTGGGGCAGCTTTATAACTAGCTCCGTTTGCACAATCTAAAACTATTTTTACGCCTTTTAAATTAAAATTTTTTGGGAAATTTTTTTTGAGTATTTTAATATATTTTTCAGTACCGTTCTCTAATCTCTTTACTCTTCCTAACAATTTAGGATTAGTAAGCTGCTTAGAATTTTTTGCATCTATTAGTTTCTCAATTTTTTTTTCTATTTTATCTGAAAGTTTTAAACCATTTGGGCCAAATAATTTTAAACCATTATCATAGTAGGGATTGTGTGAAGCTGTAATCATTATTCCCATATTTGCTTTCATTGATTTTGTTAACATTGCAAGACCATTTGTTGGAAGAGGCCCTAAAGTAATCACATGCATACCTCCTGAAACCAGTCCAGATACGAGAGCTGGCTCTAAAGTGTATCCTGATAATCTAGTATCCTTTGCAATAATAGCAATTTGCTTAGTTTTTTTTTGGTTCTTGAAAAAAGTACCTGAGGCTAGACCAAACTTAAAAAATTTCTCACCAGTAATAATTCCTTGATTTACTGTGCCTCTAATACCATCAGTTCCAAAATATTTATTTTTCATTTATTTTTGAGTATCTTATCAAACACTAATATGCCCTGTAGTACTTCATTAACATTATGAACTCTTAATATCTGAACTCCTTGTGATACTAAATACAGTACAGATGCTAAAGTTCCTCCTATTCTATCTTTACTATCATTTTTACCTGATATTTGACTGATAAATCTTTTTCTCGATGTACCAATTAATAAAGGAAAACCTAAGCTATGAAACAAAGATATTTTAGACATTAAAATCAAATTATGTTTCAAAGTTTTACCGAATCCTATCCCAGGATCTAATATTAAGTTATGAGATTTGAATTTAGTTTCAATGTTTTCCTCAAAAAAATCATAAATGTCCAATAAAACATTTTTATATTTAGGGTTTTTTTGCATGCTATTCGGAGTACCTAACATATGATGAAGAACAATTGGAATTTTATAATTTTTTAATTTTTGAACAGAATTTTTATCATACTTAAATCCTGAGACATCATTTATTAGATCAACTTCATGCTGAAGACTCCTCTCCATAACATAAGACTTTCTTGTATCGATAGATAAACAGGTAGATTTATATTTTTTTTTAAATTTTTTTATAACATGCTTCACCCTATTCCATTCTACATTTGAGTTGATTGTTTTAGATCCAGGTCTTGTTGATTCTCCTCCTACATCTATTATATTTGCTCCTGAGTTAATCATCTTTGAAATATGCCTAAACGATTTTATTTTATCATTAAATTTTCCACCATCTGAAAAGCTGTCTGGGGTTAAATTTAATACACCCATAATAGAAGTTTTTAAAAATTTCACATTTTTAAGAAAGTTTTTTCTTTTAAACGAAATTTTTTTTAAATCTTTTTTAATTTTTTTTTTTATTTTTAAATTTTGTGAATTTACTTCCTTGAGACGTATATATTTACTCTTAATTTTATTTTTTTTTCTTATAAATAATTCAATTGTATCAAAAGCAATATGTTTATTCCCACACAAAGGTAAAGCTTTATTTGTTCTGATTAGTTGTTGGGCTTGTTTACCATAATAAAAATTACACGCTCTTGTGTAATATTTAAACACAGTTCAAACCTAAATTGCGGGTTTTGGCTTTAATCCTAAGGATCCTAGAGCAGATGATGCTTTACCATCATCATTATCATCTTCTTTAAAAGATCTTGTTGGTTTGATATCTTTTAGTATCAAGTCTCTAATTTCATCCCCAGATAGAGTTTCGTAAACTAAAAGAGCTTTAGCAATTTTATGTAGATCATCTATTTTCTCAGAAAGAACTTTTTTCGCTCTTTCATAGCCTTTGTCTACAATTTTTTTGACTTCTGCATCAATTTTTTTAGCTGTTTCCTCAGACATGTTTTGTTGTTTAGTTACAGATCTTCCTAAAAATACTTCTTCCTCATTTTCGCCGTATGCAATCGTACCTAATTCTGTAGTCATACCATATTTTGTAACCATATTTTTAGCCATTTTGGTTACCATTTCTATATCCGAAGATGCTCCCGAAGTAACTTTGTCATGACCAAATATTATTTCTTCTGCTATTCTTCCTCCCATCGCTACAGCGATGTCAGCGTGCATTTTTTCTCTTGTAACTGATAACTGATCTCTTTCAGGAAGCCTCATTACCATACCTAAAGCTCTACCTCTTGGAATTATTGTAGCTTTATGTATAGGATCTGAAGCTTTCTCATTAAGCGCTACAATTGCATGTCCACCTTCGTGATAAGCAGTAAGCTTTTTTTCATCCTCACTCATAACCATTGATCTTCTTTCTGCACCCATCATCACTTTGTCTTTTGCTTCCTCAATATCTGACATAGTTACAACTCTTTTATTTTTTCTCGCAGCTAACAGAGCTGACTCATTTATCAAATTTGCTAAATCTGCACCTGAGAATCCAGGTGTACCTCTAGCTATAGTTCTTAATTTAACATCAGGACCAGTATTAATTTTTTTAACATGAACTTTTAAAATTGCTTCTCTACCAATAATATCAGGGTTTCCTACAACTACTTGTCTATCGAACCTGCCTGGTCTCAATAAAGCAGGGTCAAGCACATCAGGTCTGTTAGTTGCAGCAATTAAGATAATTCCCTCATTTGTGTCAAAACCATCCATTTCAACTAAAAGCTGGTTAAGTGTTTGTTCTCTTTCATCGTTTCCTCCGCCAAGACCTGCTCCTCTGCTTCTACCCACAGCGTCTATTTCGTCAATAAAGATAATACATGGAGAATGTTTTTTGCCTTGCTCAAACATATCTCTAACTCTTGATGCGCCCACGCCTACGAACATTTCTACGAAATCTGAACCTGATATAGAGAAGAAAGGAACATTAGCCTCTCCAGCAATAGCTTTAGCAAGAAGTGTTTTTCCAGTACCTGGGGGTCCAATTAAAAGAGCACCTTTAGGTATTTTTCCACCTAAACGACTAAATTTTTTTGGATCTTTTAAAAACTCAACTATTTCTTCAACTTCTTCCTTTGCCTCTTCGACACCTGCTACATCGTTAAATGTTACTTTACCTTGAGCTTCATTAAGAAGTTTTGCTTTAGATCTTCCAAAACCCATGGCTCCACCTTTACCGCCTTGCATTTGCCTCATGAAAAAGATCCACACACCAATTAGCAGAAGCATTGGGAACCAAGATAACAAAATACCTAAAAGTGATGGCATCTTATCTTCTTGAGGGGTAGCAATTATGCTCACACCTTTGCTTGACAATTTATCAACTAGCTCAGGATAGTTTGGTGAGTAAGTAGTAAATGATTTGCCGTTAGCTAACATTCCTGAAATATTATTTCCTTGAATTTTTACCTCAACAACTCTTCCAGCGTCCACTTCATTCAAAAAGTTTGAAAAAGCAAGGGAATTTCTCTCGGAACTCATTTTACTAGGGTCTTGAAACATGTTGAAAAGCCCTACTGATAGTAAGACTATAACCACCCACATTACTAAATTTTTTAAATTCATAATTACTAAATAATCATTAATGTTAATTAAACAAGTATATTTTAAATTTAATTAAGTTGTAAATAAGACAAATTATAACCTATTTTTCAAGCAAATATTATGCTTTTTCTGTTATCAAGCATAAAAGGTCTTTTTTTTTGAAAAATAAACAGCCCCCTAAAGTCGCTTTTTTAAAATTTTTTTCTTTTATGGAGTTTATTAAATTAAATACCTTTTTAGATCTGACATTGTAATAATTTTTATTTATCATTTTGATAGAGTCCTGAATAACTCTCATTTTTATTTCGCTATCTAAACCATCAAATTTCTTAAATTGAATGAAAATTTTACCTCTCTGCTTTTCAACTAAAGCTTTAAAAATCTTATCATAATAATTGTCTAATATTTCTCTACTTGAAGCTAGATTGTTTATTGATTTAATAATTTGTTCATAGTTGATGCCACTATCTTTTAAAGGTCTCCTTAAATTTCTTATTCTAGTTCTTAGATATTTTTTATTTAAATTTGATGGATCTTTAATATATTTTCCAAATACAAGTTTTGAAATTTTTATTAAGGTTGTTTTTTTTTCTTCTAATAAAGGCCTAAATAAGTAAGTATTTTTTGTTAATAAAGTTAATGGCTTCATAGCAGAAAGACCGGTTAATCCACTTCCTCTAGAAAGTCTTATAAAAAATGTTTCTACCTGATCTTCTAAATTATGTGCAGTAATAATTGTTTTAATTTTTTTTCTATTACAAAAATCTAAAAGAAGTTTATATCTTATTTTTCTTGCCTGACTTTGTATATTGCTTTTAATCTTAATTTGATTAGATAATATATTGAGAGATATGTTGTTTTTTTTTAATAAACTTCTTACTATATTGGCTTCCCGTTTGGAATTTTTTCTAATATTGTGATTAATTAAAACATAAAAAAATTTCTTTTTATATTCATAACTGTAAGCTTTTGATAAAGCTACTAGTGCTAAACTGTCAGGTCCGCCAGAAATAGCAATAATATAAGATTTTTTTTTATGATTATTAAGATTTTTTTTAAAATTCAAATAAACTTTAGATAAATCTTTAAAATCTTTAAATTGATTTTTAAGAATTACACTTGAATTTTTTTTGCTCATATTGAGCTTTTTGTAACACAGACTTGCTTGCTTTTGGGTATTCTTTTTTAAG
>MDTB01121351.1_pt1 | contig 19563 bp, 18 predicted proteins | sample 811161 | NCBI WGS metagenome assembly MDTB01 (sample SAMN05326650, study PRJNA326480) | marine metagenome | isolation source: seawater | place: Mediterranean Sea | collected 2009 | reverse complement strand
TTCCTTTTGAGTTTGATAAAGTACACATTGCACCTGTAACTTCTCCAGTAGTAACTGACATTGATTGATTTTTTGACTCTGTTATAGATGCGCAACCACCTAAGATTACGAACATGAATAAAATTGATATTTTGCTAAACAAGTTATTCATAATGATAAATTCATAACATAGTGTCATAGGTGTGTCGAGTTATTGAATATCTTTAAATTGATATTGATAATTATAAGTTTTAAGTGTTTTACAATTGATTTGTAATCAATAGGTCAGCGGTTCCTATCATTGCGAGAACACCATCTTTCAATAAAATCAACACTAATTTTTTTCTATAAAGTTAAATATTAATTAAAATTTTATAACTTGTTCAGCCAAGAGTGAATCGTATAAATTTAAATTTTTAAATCACTTAGTTTTTAATCTTAATGTTTAGTGAGTAGATTGGTATATTGTAACTTTAAAACTTATTTTTTGTGAATAACACACAAATTGAAATTGTCGTAAACATTCTTCCATCTTCAATAAAATAATTCATAAGAGATAGTACACCAGTTCTTCTATCAATATTATAATTCACTTTTTGAGTTACTATTTTTTTCTCTTTAATCTTAATACTACCAACTATTTGTTCATTGTTATAGACACTAGTATTTGCAATTCTAAAAACTCCAGGTATTTGTTCAATTTCTAATTTTTTTTGATTGTCATTTATAATTAAAATATGAAAAACACCTTTATTTTTAACATCTTCACAAATAAGTTTTACGTTTTTTGAAAAAGCCACGTTAGTTAAAAATAAACTTACAACAACAAAGACTAAAAGTTTTATCATAATTAATTTTACCACCTAATAAATAAAGTGACTAGAATAAAAATCATAAAATTAGTTATCAAATTTTTTAATTTTATTATCTATTTTTTTTATCCAATTTTTTTTGAAATCAATAGATTTATCATCAACAAGAAGGTCAAATGATGGTTTGCCCATTATAAGTTGATTAAATTTTAGTTCCCATTTTTTCAACTGTTTTAAAGTTTTCAAATAACCTTGTTTTTTAACTTTATTTATATTCTCGTTATTGCGTCCCATGTATCTTGATGTATGAAGTTTTATAAAATATCCACGATCATATAAGTTGTTAATTTTTTTTATAATTCCTTTATAAGGTTTAGCGTTTTGGTAGTCATTACCTTTTGTCTTGCAAATTGTATTATCAATATCAAAACATATAATCATTTTTTTCATAGAATAGATTTAATATGAATTAGTTTCTTCTAATTTGTTTATTCTACGTTTTATCATTTCTGCTGTAATAGGAATGTTTCCATCTTGTTCACATAAAATTGCAGCTGCTATATTTCCCAAAATAGATGATATTAATATATTTTTAGAACTTATAAGTGCTAGTGATGATGCGGCCAACATTGCATCGCCAGCACCAATACCATCAATTACGTTATCAACAAAAGAATCCATTGGAAAAAATTCTCTTGGAAATACACCTTTTTCTCTGAAAACCATAATTCCCTTATCTCCCATCTTTAATATCAAATGTTTAGCTTTAGCTTCTTTAATTAATTTTGAACCTAAGATTCTTACTGGACTATCCTGATCTGCTAAAGAAAATCTTGCTTCCTTTTCATTTGGCAAAATTAAATCAAAATTTTTAAAGTCAACAATATTTCCCCACCTATTGCTAACTTGGCTATCTGCAATTTTAATTATATTTTTTTTAATTTTGTTCGAAAAATATTTAATTGATTCAACGTTAAATATTCCATGTCTAAAATCACTAAATATAATTCCATCTACATCTGTTTTTGAAATTTTATTACCAATAGTATTTATAATTTCTTTTGAAGGTACATGATTGTCTACTGTGTTTACTTGAATTAATTTGTATTGGTTTGCCCAATATCTTTCCTTAAGTGTAGTTTTTCTGCTCTTATCTATTATGTAATTAAATTTGATACCTGATTTCCTGATTTCTTTTTGAACAAATTTTCCTAAATCATCATCTCCTATTATAGAGGTGAAGGTAACTTTTGCTCCTAATTTTGCTAAATGTTGTGCCACAATCCCTGCGCCACCAATATAAGTTTCATCTGAAAGTTTTTTAACACTAAAAGTTGGTGTTTTAGTTGTCTGTCCCAGAATAGTGCAAAAATTGTATTTATCGACTATGGTATCACCTACAACATGAATTTTTTTATTTTTAAATGAATTTAATACTTTTACAACTTTTCCAAAACTAATTTTTTCTGAGTCCATTATTGAGATAAATTTTTCTTTAGCTATATTAGGTTTGCTAATATTCTTTATTGCTGTTGATGAATAGACAACATCTGCTGGACTAAACAAAAGTTCTCCTCCAAATTTTTTTATAACTTTTATCTCTTCTCTGGTATTTGGATGAATTTTATTCAAAGAGTACTCAAAACCTTTTACAAAAAAGTCTGGTTTAATTCTTGAAAGCAATTTCAAAGGTTTTTTATTGTTATCAATAGTAACTAGGTCGACAATTTCAAGAAATGCAAGATTTCTTGCCCTTAATTCTTCTGGTATAAAAGGACCATCTTGAGATTTTACAACATATTTATCAGCAGTGACTGAAGCTATAACGATATCTGCCTTTTCTTTAGCATAAATTAAATGTCTAATATGACCAGGATGAACGATATCAAATGTACCGTGACAAACAGCAATTTTTTTTTTTCCACCTCTCAAATTTTTAACTTTTTTTAATAGTTTTTCTAAAGTTAAAATTTTGTTTTTAACAATTTTAGGATATTTTGACATTGTTTATTCTATTTATTATTTTCATATTAGATAATCCCTCAAAATTACTAGAATAGTTTTTATTTTTAATAAGTTTTTTGAAAAACTCCCATTCATTAAACCAAGATTTATCTTTGTAGAATGACTCTGTTGTAACAATAGGTTTTCCAGATGGGAATACTCTTTTTCCGTAGATTAAAGTTTGTTTACCCCATTTAGGAAGAGATCGTATTTTAATATATCCCTTATCGCCTGATATTTCTAAACTAAATTTATTTTTCCATCTTATAAAGCTAAAATGTATAGAGCATAGAATATTATCAACTTTAGCTATTAAAAAACCGTTATCATCCTTTTTATGCTCGTGAGATATTCTTAAACAATTAAATTTAGATATTTGTTTTTTGATGAAGTATTCAAACAAATTTAAACTATGACTGCCAATATCTGACAACGCTCCAACTTTATTTTTATTTGTAACAACACTACCATTAACATATGTGCATGAAAAAAAATAAATTTTGCCTATTTTATTTAGATCTATCATTTTTTTTGCTTTAATAATCCCATTATCAAATCTAAGATTAAAACCTGTTTTCAAAACTAATTTTTTTTTTTTTGCTAAATTAGTAAGATACAAAGCATCATCTTCGTTCATACCTAAAGGTTTTTCAATTAAAAGATGTTTATTTGATCTCAATATTTCACTACCAATTTTTCTAAATAAGGTAGGTCCTGTACTAAGTATGACTGCGTCCACATCAGAATTAATTAAAACTTTTCTATCATAGCTAAATACACAATTAAGTTTTTTTGCCATCATTTTTCCTTTACAATCTGACTTCTGATTTTTTTTTAAAGGTCCTATAATATATTTCAATTTAGATTCTTTATCTTTAGACATGGAGATAAGTCTTTTTGTTCCTATGTTGCCACATCCAATTAAGCCATAAGTAATCATATTAATTTAATAAAGAAAAAATATTTTTCTTTTTTTTGTTAATGTTATTTTTTATTCCAATATCAATGATTTTATTATTTCGAGATAAATTTACAATTCTTTTTAAATCTTTGTGATTTGCATAATTCACTATAATAAGAGAATTGTTTATATTTCTTTGATTTAGCTCAATTATAATATTATCTAATTTTAATGATTGTAAGTTGAATAAAGAATCATATGCAAAAAGTTTTTTTCTTTTTTTTTTTAAATATTTTTTAAAATGATAAAAAGGAGAATTTAATATAGAAAATGAATCTTGTTTGTATGAAGGACCTACCCATACTATTTTATTAAATTTTTTCTCTTTATTTAAAGTTTGATATAAATTTTTTAGAAGACTTAATCTATTACTACTTAATTGTTTAAAATTAACAAATGATGATTTAACAATTTTATTTTTTGTATTTTTAATAATTGAGAAAAGATCTCTTTCTAAATGTCCCCCACTAACACCTAAAGATGGTGATATATATGAAAAATTTCCTATTCTTTTATCTAATCTTATCGGTTCATTAATTGATGAAAATTTAAAACCAAATTCTCTACAATAAAAATCAAGTAAATTTGCATATGAGACACTTGTTAAAAGAAAAAGGTTAATTGCCATCTTTATCATTTCTGCTTGTTTGTAATTTAAAATAAATATTGGACAGTTAAATTTTTTTAGATTTTTGAAAAAATCAATTTTTTTATCACTACCGAAAATTAACCTTTCTGGATTAATAAATCTATCAAGTGCATTACCCATAATTAGGGTTTCAGCCATATAAATAATTTGAATATCTTTTCTTAATTTTAATACTGTTTTTTTTAATTCATCACAGAAGCCACAATAAACCTGACTTGTAATTATAAGATTTGAATTTTTTGAAATATATTTTAAAGATTTTGATATATATTTTTTTATATAATCATAATCAGGCTTTCCGTTTTCATGCAAAGGTGTATCTATAGTTAAAAAAATATTTTTATAACTTTTAATTTGATCTGATGAGTCACAAATAGTTATTTTTTTTTTATTTGATTTGTAGAGTTGATATAAATTTGGTTCTTCATCGGTAAAAAGTGATTTTTTATAATTATTTAAACGATTATCATTTAAATCATACACACTACATTTTCCAAATTTTTCACTCCAGCCAATACTAAATACTTGTCCTATATGTGTAAGACCAAGAAAAAGGGGTTTCGAGGTAAAATTTTTCACAATTTCAAAATTAAATATTAATTTAGATTATATTTTGATTTTTTTGCATCATTATAAAAGGTTTTTACTGTATCCAAAGATAATTTTTTTAAATTCATATTTGATAACGATATTTTTTCTAATATTGAGTAAGGAACAGTAATAATATGTGCCCCAATTTTTTCAGCTTGATATAAATTATAAACCTCCCTTGTGCTTGCCCATAATAGTTTTAAATTTTTTTTATTTTTACAAATTTTAAGTGAGGTTTTAAAAAAATTTACTGGGTCTCTTCCTGTATCTGCTATTCTACCTGAAAATATTGATAATATACTATTAGTTTTATAGTCCACGGCTCTAAAAACACTTTTAACTTGTGTTAAAGTTAATACAGCAGTTATGTTGCACTTAATGCCTTCTGAGGTTAATTTTTTTATTAAACCTGTCGTACTTTTGCTATTAGTGTTTGTAATTGGAATTTTTACATAAGCATTTCTTCCCCAAGAGCTTATTTCCCGAGCTTGGATTTCCATCTCCTTAATATCATCTGAAAAGACTTCAAATGAAACTGGTTTTGTTTTAACAATTTTTAACAAGTTTTTTGCAAATTTTTTATAATTCTTTATTCCTGCTTTTCTCATTAATGATGGATTTGTAGTAAATCCACCTATTAATTTATTTGTGTTAAGCTTTTTGATGGACAATAAGTCTGCACCATCAGCAAATATTTTGATATTAAATTTTTTTACCATTTAGTTTTTCTTACTTGTAACAGTGGATGTGATACTAAACAATGCCATATTACTGCTTGAAAAGCTTCTGAAAACGGAGTGATCATTCTATCATTCACATTCGGAACCAAAACTACTTGGTTAGCTTTTTTATAAAGATATCCATCATTTTTGCCTACTATTCCAAATACTTTAGTATTAGTTTTTTTTGCATAATCTATTGCTTTTATTAAATTTACACTTACGTTAAATTTCTTATTTCCCCCACCAACTGAAAATACAAAAATTGCATCATTTTTTTTTAATTTATTAACTTTTAACCAGTCTACGAATGAATTTTCCCATCCCTCATCATTAATTCTAGCAGTAAGCTCTGATACATTATCGGTAGGAGCATAACATTCAATATTACAAAGTTTTCTAAAATCATTGACAGCATGAGAACAATTTCCTGCACTTCCTCCTACACCTAGAAAAAATATCCTGCCATTATTTTTTCTAACTTTAAATATATCTATTACTAAATTTTCTATAGATTTTGTATTTATTTTGCTTGAAATGAGACTTGTTTGTTTGAAATATTTTTCAATAAATTCATCTTTTTTTGTCATTTAGTTATTTTCATATTACTATATTTAATTAAGAAGTTATTCAAGAGCATGTTATTATTTGAAATAGTAAGATTATTAAATAAATTCAATTTTAAGTTATCGCTAAATCTATCTAGAAAATTAATTAATTTACTGATTTAAATTTAGAATAGTTTTAACTTATGCTGCTTTTCTTTAAGCACATCAATATTACGCCATTTTGGATTAAATGTATCAACTAAATTACCATTCAAAAAATTATCAATCAAATCATTCACTCCGTCATTAACTGATCTTTTAAACTTAAAACCTAGCTCTTTTTGAATTTTATCAGAATTTAAATTATATGACCTTTTATCATTAGATGGTTCTATATTAATTGAAATTTTTCTATTTAATCTTTCCAGGAAAATTTGTTGAATTATATTAGCTATTTCGATTATTTTTAAATTTTGGAAACCTGCATTATATATTTTTCCATTATATTTTTCAAAATCCAAATTTAATAAAAGTTCATATAAATCACACATATCCTCAATATGAATATTCGGTCTTGTTTGTTCTCCACCTAAAACTTTTATATATCCTTTATTATAAGCAAAATTTGTTAATATATTTACTGTAACATCAAACCTCATTTTTTCACTATAACCACATACTGTAGATGGTCTTATTATAATGCCTTTAAAATTTTTATCTAAATATTTAGCTAAAACAGGCTCACACTTCGCTTTGTATCGGTTATAGTCTGTCATTGCTAACAATGGGTGTTCTTCTGTAACATAAGGATTATCTGTAATTCCATATACTGATGCTGTGGAAGCATAAACAAATTTTGTAACATTGTTCATTTTTGAAATACTTACAAGGTCATCAAAACAATCAAAGTTTATCTGTTTAGATATATCACTCTTTAATTCAAATGTTGGATCATTAGATATACATGCCAAATGTAAAACTGTATCAATTTTATAATTTTTAATCGTTTCGTTTAGTAATTTTGTATTTCTTAAATCTCCTTTTACGTATGCATATTGTTTATTTTTAGGTAAATGATCATCGCCAAAAAGTGAAATATCATAATTTACTATATTGAGATTATCTTTTCTTATCAGTCTAGAACATAGTCGTGACCCAACGTAACCTGACCCCCCTGTAATAAGAATATTTTTAGATGAATTCATTTTTCTCTACTAGGTTTGTCCCTATTACTAAAAAATCAATCTTATACTTTTTAAAGCATCTTAAAGCATCTTTGGTATCATTTACTATTGGCTCTCCTTTTACATTAAATGAAGTATTTAGAATGACAGGTACATTAGTAAGTTTTTTAAACTCATTTATCAATTTCCAAAATTTTAAATTTGAATTTTTGGAAACACTTTGAACTCTACAGCTATTATCAACATGAACTACTGCTGGAATTTTATCAGCTCTATTTTTTTTAACTTTACAAGCAATAAGCATATGTGGACTTTTTTGATTTATGTCAAAATATTCATATAAATTTTCCTCTACAACAGCTGGAGCAAATGGCCTAAAGTATTCTCTAAATTTAACATTTTTATTAATATGATCTTTAATACTAGCGGGATAAGGTTTGGCTAAAATACTCCTGTTACCTAAGGCTCTTGGTCCAAATTCAGCACCATCTTGATACCATGCAACAATTTTCCCTTTTTGCAATAATTCTGCAGTTTTTTTATAAATTTTTTCTTTGAAATCTGTATATTTTAATCTACTTTTTTTTAGTGATATCTTTATATTTTTTTCACTCTCAAAATAACCTTTATAAAAATCATTAGTTGCAATTTTTTTAAATTTTGTATTATTTTTTTGTTCAGCTAATAAGCAGGCCCCATAAGAAACACCAGCATCCCCACTAGCTGGTTGTATGAATATTTTTTTAAACATTTTAGATGATTGAATCTTGCCATTCAAAGAACAATTAAGACCAACACCTCCACTAATACACAAATAATTGGTTTTTGTTTTTTTTTTCATAAATCTTAATTGCTTTAATACAATTTCTTCTAATCTGTCTTGTAAAGCTGCAGCAATATTTTTGTGATGATTTGTTATCTTAGAGTTTGATTTTCTAGGTTTTCCAAATAATTGAAAAAATTTTTGGCTAAACCATGTATTTCTTTGATAATGATAGCTTATCCAATCTAAATTAATAATATACTTTAGCGGATCTTTTTGATCTATTTTTATTATATCTCTGAAAACATCTATATATCGTTTTGTCGATCCTGGTACTTTGCTTTTAGAATTGCCATATGGTGCTAGACCCATTATTATGCCTTCATCACAATAAATTCTCCAACCAAGAAAAAATGTTATAGCAGTATAAAATAAACCTAATGAGTCAGGATATTTATTATCATCATGAAATATATCAATTTTTTTACCTTTACCTACTCCAAATAATGCTGAGTGAATTTCTCCCATTCCATCATACGAGACAATTAAAGATTTTTTAAATCCACTTGGATAAAACGTACTTGCATGATGACATAAATGGTGATTTAGAAATTCAATTTTTTTTTTAAATCCTGTTTTTTTTCTTAAAAAACTTTCAGTATTATAAACACTTTCTATTCTCTTAATGTCATCTATTATCACTTTTATTCTATAATCATCTTTAAGTGCTAAAGATAAATATTTTTCCCTTATTTGAAGATTTGGATCGCTGCTAAATGCAATTAAATCTATATCTCTTAACTTTAAGTTTGATATTCTTAAACAATCTTTTATTGCCAATTTAGGGAATGATCTTGTGTGTTTTTCTTTATTATATCTTTCCTCTTCGCAGGCAGCGATTAATTTTCCATTAATAGTTAATGATGCTGAGGTATCATGTCCACCATAATTAATACCTAAAATTTTCATTTTTTAATTTTTATGTATTTAGATTTAACAAGTTTTTTAAATAAATCTAAATAATTTATGAGTTTATAACCTTTATTATTACATATTTCTAATAAATCAAATTTTCCATCTGATAAATTCAAAATTTCTAACATTAATAAAACATATTCTTTTCTTGGCTTATCAACAAAATTCATCATTCTTGGATAGAGTTCTATTTTTGATTTTGATAGTTGAGGTGTTCCATACTGTACTCTTGCATAAGGCACAAAATTTTCTTCTATTGTTTTTAATGTATCGATATAAATTCCCATTGTTTCTAGAATTGTTTTATAGGAAATACATTTTTCATTATCTAAAGAAGTGTGATATTCTTTGTATTCACCATACATTGTTCTCATTATTGATGCTATTGGTAAATTAAATCCTGGGGAACAAAATTGACGTTCGTCACTACCATCAGGAACAAAGTCAACTATTTTATATTTGAATTTTGAATTTTTTATTACATTAAGAGCTGCTCTATCTGCTAGAGAAGATGACAACCTTGATTTTTTAAAAGTAACTATTTTGCCTTTACCAGTACATTGAACAATATATCCTGCCACAATATTTTTTACATTTTTTTTGTTTTTATGAAGAAAAGATGCTGCTCCTATATTTTCGGGAGCACATACAAATCTGTAAGTATAATTATGTGGGCCTGTCATTTTTAAATATTTATATAAAAAAGACCAAACTAATGGACCAGACAATTCATTGTTTGCCATTTGTGGATGACAAAGATATGTATATAATAAAATTTCTTTCTTTGATTTTCCTACGATTTTTCTATCTGAATATATAAGATTACCGTTGTGAAGCTTTGTATCTACTACAATGGTAAATTTATCTTTTTTATTAATTTTTTTATATTGATTATAACTTAAACAGAAACCCCAATTTTTGTTATAATAAGAGGTAACATATGGTATTGCATTTGGCATTGATTTAATTTTAAATAAATGCCTATCAAGCTCATTAAAATCAATTGTTTTTTTAATTGGGATTGAATAATTCACTAAATGTAAATTATTTTTTTTAAAATCTATAATTTTTTTACCTTTCGAGTTTAATACATAAGCATCATTTACATTCCATTCTTTAGGGACTGTCCAATCTAAAACTTTTGTACCAGATTTAATTCTTACTAAATTTAAGTCTACAATTTCACCTAAAATTTGAATACTTTTTAAAAAACCTTTGCCAGTAATACTTCTAGGTATCTTGTATAATTTATTAAAAAAATATTTTAATTTTTTTTCATTAACAATATTTTTGATATCTATTTTTTGCAACATAATTAAAATTAAGTAAATTTTATTTTAAATACTTTTTTATACTTTAATATATTAAATTTTTGTACTTGTGGTTGTATCATTCCATGAGCTTTACCTATTAATTTTCTTTTATATTTATTTTTAGATAATTCATAAACTCTGTCATAATAAGATTTTAATTTTGTTCCAATATTATATATTCCAAAGTTCTTATTATTATTTAAAGTCAATAGAATTTTATTAAATTCATTAGTTTTTATAAATGATCTTATAATATTTGAGAAAATACTTATTTTTTTATTTTTCATTAATTTAATTAAAAATTGATCAATAATAGTATTGCTCGAATTGTTTCCATCTGAATGAACTATTGGCAAACGAAATATAAAATATTTTTTAAATTTTTTTTTTATAATTTTTTCACATATTATTTTTTGGTATGCTAGATAAGTTTGAGGTTTTAATCTTGAAATTTCATTGCATTTTGAATTTGGATTATAAACTTTATCTGTTGAAGTAAAAATAAATATAGTATCTTTGTTAATATTTTTAATTAAATTTCTTGTAGCAAAGGTATTATCCATCATAGTCAGTTTGTTATATTTTTTTGGTAGATCATGGTGTGCTTGTGCTGCAAAATGGAAAACCATATTAAATTTTATTGATTTTAGTATAGACAAATCATTTTTAAGATCTTTTCTAATAAAAATAATATTCTTAATATTTTTATAAATTTTTTGGTATTTTTTACTTCTTACTATTGCATATATTTTATATTTTTTTTTTAATATTTTATTTGTGCCTAATAAAAACTCACTTCCAATAAATCCACTAGCTCCTGTTACTAAAATATTCATAAACAATTTTTTTCTTTATAATTGACCAATTAACATATAATTAGAAATTGTGAAAAAAAAGATTTTAATAGTTGGTGGAGGCATGGCGGGATGTGCCTCTGCACATGTTCTGAGCAAATTCAAAGATTTTGACATAACAATAATCGATAAAATGCCATTTTTGGGAGCTGGTGTTAGAACTTCTTGGTATGCTGGACATCCTTATACTTTTGGACCAAGGCATATCTTAACACAAAATTTAGAGGTTTATTCTTTTTTAAATAAGATAAATCCATTAAGAAAAATGGATATGACTTATCTCTCATTTGTTGAAAGTGACAACCAATTTTATAATTTCCCAATGCATACTGACGATTTAAAAAGGATGCCCGATAAAAAAAAAATTAAAAATGAACTAAAAAATAGGAACTTAATTAAAATTCAAAATTCAAAAAATCTTGAAGAATATTGGATTAATTCAGTAGGTAAAATTTTATATAACAAATTAGTAAATAATTATAATAAAAAAATGTGGCAAGTTAATAACAATAAGTTAATTGATACATTTGGATGGTCTCCAAAAGGTGCTACAATAAAATCTGGCCCAAAAAAAGCTTGGCAAACATCGATCACTGCGTACCCAATCAAATATAATGGTTACAACGACTTTTTTGACAAAGTCTATAAAATTAAAAATGTTAAAATTAAATTAAAAACGAATTTTGAAGTTCATAATTTAAAAAACAAGAGCTTTTATATTAATAACAAAATCAAAAAATTTGACATCGTAATAAATACAATATCGCCAGATTTTTATTTTAAAAAAAATAGAGATAGCCTTAAGTATATAGGTAGAGACTTTTATAAGATTGTAATGCCTACAGCAAACGTTTTACCAAAAAAAGTATCTTTTCTATACTATCCAAATAATGAATTGTTCACACGAATAGTAGAATTTAAAAAAATGACTTTACACAAGTCAAAAACTTCTTTGCTTGGTCTTGAAATACCTTCAAAGAATGGAAAACATTATCCCATACCATTCAAAAGTGAAATTAAGAAAGCATTTAAATTTATTAATGGTTTTCCAAAATGGTTTTTTAGTATTGGACGTGCCGGTACTTATAAATATGCTGTAGACATTGATGATTGTATTGAACAAGCTATTGAAGTCGGAAAAATAATTAATGATGACAAATATTCATCGCCATTTCCCTTAAAAAAATGGGAAGGTCTTAATTAGTCTTTAAATTTAATTGTTGATAATACTCACAAAATTTTTTAAAGAATAATTTAGCTGGTGGATTTAAACCGTATTCTGAATAGAAGTATATAGATGTATTTAATGGATTTTCTTTTTTTGTAGAATAATATCTTTCAATCTCTTCACCCATCAAAAATGTTGGACAGCCGGATTGTAGAGAAAGATTTATTGAACCAGATTTTCCATGAATTGAAATTTTACAAATTTTAATAAAAGCTAATTGTAAATCCAATGATAATTCTTGAGGATAATTGATAATATTTATTACATTTTTATCATTTTTATAATTACTTAAAAAGGCACCATTTTTTGAACCGCACAAAATAATTAGAGGATCAAATTCATCAATTAGTAGCGACACAAATTTTAACCAACTTTCCTCTGACCAATTTTTATCAGGTCTTCTCGTAAGTCTCTTTCTTGGAAATAATGTAAATATTGGTCTATTTCCTAATTTATAATCTTTCAATATTTTATCCCTAGCTTTTATACCCTTACTCGTTGGATTTAATTTTATAAAAAATTGATCTTCTATTGAAGGGTTTTGAACTAAATAATCACCAGATTTTAAAGACGGATGATTTAAAAATAGAGGACTTTGAATAGGTTTGCCTGCGTAAGGGTTGCATGTATTTAGATATTTTTCAATATCATTTTTTTTGTTAATAATTTTTGCAGAGGAAATATTTTTTAATAATTTATTTTTTATCCTATAAAATAGTCGTTGTGTATAAATTTTTTGTGGATATTCATTTACAATACTTACATTGCCATTTTCAAAATAAGAAATATAATAATTTATCAGTTTTTTCATTTCATTTTGTATTATTTTTTGTTTATCTAAATTAAATTCCTCCCAGTCAATAAAGTATCCTCTTTCAGAAAATCTATTTTTTAAATACCAATTAGGTAGTGGGATAAATTCATCAGCAAATTCATAAAGAGGATATCGTCCTGGAAAAGAGGACACAATTAATTGATCATTTTTTAGGTAATCTTTTTTTATTTTTCTTAACCAAGCATGCCAGTACACAAGCTCCCAACCAAATTCACCAATAAAAGGTCCAAAAAAATATTTCATAGTTAATATTATTTTAATTTAATTTTTAGAAAATTATATGTTTTTAATATATTCAAATGCATTTTTGATTTGTCCTATTAAACTTAAATTTAGAATTTTTTTTATTTCGATAAGACTAATTTCTTTGTTGTCACCTAATTGTTCAAATGCCCAATTGTAGTTAAAAGTTCCTTCTAAGGGTGATGGTTTTTGTAAAAAGCTATAGTTATCTTTTATGTAATCTTCTGATGCTTTATATTCAAATTCCTCAAGTAATTTTTGTTTAGAAATTGGGCAATCTTCATTAATGTCAAATTTTGATATGTTTCTTTTTGTTGCATATATGGGTCCACACATGCTTATTTTTTTTTTCATAAGCTGAGCATACACAATATGTGAACCCATACCTTGACATGTTATATTCTCAAAATTATTAAATAGTTCAAAAACTCTGTTATAACCGTTAATATCATATGCAGAAACTCCCTCTAAGTAATTAAAATTAAATTTTTTGAAAATATTTTTATAACAATCTCTAACTATTTCATCTGGAGGAACGCTAACATATATATTTTCATAATCCTTTTTAAAGTCTGTAATAAAATCAAAATATAAATCTAACCTTTTTTCCTCATCTTGATCACTAACACCATGCTGAATTTTGTTTGGAAGAACAAGCAAATCATTATTATTTTTATTTATCTCTTTATTTATCTCTTTATTTTTTAAATCTCTCCAAATAAAATAATATGGGAGAGGTGCTACAAAAATATTTTTAAAATTATTTTTTTCAAGAAGTTCTTTTTTTTTGAAAGTAGTTACTACTTGTGAAATTTTTCTATTTAACCAGGATTTGTATAAAGTAATATTTTCACATATAAATTCATCATCCTGCCAACCATGCTCCCAATTGCATCTTATATAAAAAAAATTTTTTAAGTTAACATTTGTTTCTAACCAGCTGTTAAAACCAAATCTATAAATTCCATTTGGTTTTTTGTTAAGTTTTATCAAGGGTAAATTTTTAATCATTATAAAAATTTATTATTTTTTCTATAATAATTTTAACATTTCTTTTGTTTACTTTTAATTTTTTTGTTTCAAAATCACTCACAAGTTCATCAATTTTAACTCCATAAAATTTTTTATAAAATAATTTTTGTTTAATGATGTCTCCTAGATAACTAAAAATCGAATTAAAATTTTTTATTTTAGACAGTAAATTAATTACATAATTAAATAAATTTTTTTTTATAGAGTTTTTATTTTGATATAAGTAATATTGATTTTTTGATCTAATGATCATTTGAATAAGTATTATTTCAAATAAATCTGATACTTTATTAATTTGACAGAACTTTTTCACTAATGAATTTTTTTTCTTAATCGTCATGTTGTGAAAAAAAATATAGAAATTTTGCATTTTACCTGATCTCATCCACTGCCTATTGGTTATAATTTTATTTTCTTGACTTCTAAACCACATCAAATGATTAATTATGTTTAATCTTCCAGATAAGATTATTATTAAATTAATAAAGAACTCGTTCAAAAAAATATTGTTTCTTTGTTTAAAATTTTTGAGGAAATAAACTATTTTACCTAAAACTCTTTTTCTGAGTACAGAATTATATCCTTGAACCGTAGGTAGCTTAGTGTGGACATTCACCCTATCTATTTTTTTTTTATAATTAAGTTTGTTGTTGTAAAAATACTTATAACCTTCATAACCAAAAATATTTCTATTTAAATAAGTAAAAACTAAACTTCTGCCACATGAACCTATAAATGATTTATTTTTGTCTAAAAAATTTACACATCTACTTAATCCATCTTCTAAATAAAACTCGTCATCATTAGCAATGATATAATAGTCAGTTTTTAAGTTTTTCTCCGCTATGGATAATCTTGTATAATAATGTGTTTTTGAATTTATATAGATAAGATTTTTATTTTTTTTAAATATATTTTTTTTTAGTGACCCATCGACAACAATTAATTTTAATCCAATATTTAAATAATATTCTACGGTTCTTTTTAAGTATTTTGGTCTATTTAGAGAAAGGATTATTATTGTAATTTTTTTTTTCCATTTTTTAATCATTTAGTTTAAAGAGATTAATTCTATGTGTGGTTTTACACTTTTATATAAAAAAACAAAAGCGAAGTTAAGTACTACTGATTTAAATAAACTAAGAACTTTACAAATTCACAGAGGTCCAGACACCAAAAGTTACAAAATTAAAGAAAATTTATACTTTTTTCATAATAGATTAAAGATAATTGATTTAAGCAACAAGTCAAATCAACCATTAATAAGTAAATCTACAGGTAATATAATTTTATTTAATGGCGAGATATATAATTATAAAGAAATAAAAAAAATATACCTAAATAATAAAGTTTTTGAAACTAATTCAGATACAGAAGTTATATTACAACTTTACGAAAATTATGGGACAAAGTTTTTTGATAAACTAAATGGAATTTTTTCCTTTGTTATATACGACAAAAAAAAATCAAATATCATTAGTTGTAGAGATAGATTTGGAATTAAACCATTATATTTTTTTGAAAATAACGAGGACTTAATTTTTTCGACAGAGATTAGACCAATTAAATTTCTAAATAATCTAATTATTGATCAAAAAAAAATTGAAGGTTATTTGAAATATGGAGAATTATGCAATAGTAAAAAAACCCTTTTTAAAAATGTTTATTACCATGATACATCTACAGTAAATATTTATTCATTGAATTTAAGAAAAATTATTAAATCATTTAAGTATTGGAATTTAAAAAAAGATAAAAATCTTTATTGCAAATCAAGAGAAGAATTCTTGGAAAATTATAATTTTCTTTTTAAAAAATCTCTTAAACTTAACTTGATAAGTGATAGACCCATAGGTTTGGCCTTAAGTTCTGGCATCGATTCATCTTATATTTTAAAGCAACTACAAAATGAAAAACTAAATAACTATATGACTTACACTTTTGGTTGGAAAAATAAGAAATATGATGAAATTGAATTGACGCGAAATAATGAAAATATAAATAGAAGACTTTTTAAATCATTAAGAATTAGTTTTAATAAATTTTTTGAAAATTTAAATGATGCTATTTTTTATCACGAGAGCCCTATAGGAGGTTTTGGTACTTATGCACTCTATATGCTTTTTAAAAAGGTAAAAAAAGATGGTGTTAAAGTTATGCTAACAGGTGAAGGGTCTGACGAGTTTAATTTAGGATACCTTCCCCATCATGCTGCCTATATAAACGAAATAAAAAATAGGTTTAAAAGAAAAGAACAACTTGGTATATTTAACAAAATATACAACAAACAGTTAAATCTAAAAGAACTTAAAAATAATTTTTTGAAACATAATATATCTGCGCCAGACGGAACTTCTTTGGGCGCTAATATCAGCAAAAAAGATTTTTCTTTAGATATGATGATAAAACAATATGCATTTAATACAAAATTACCAAAACTTTTACATTTCCTAGATCGTTGCGGAGGTGCACATGGAATCGAGTCTAGAGTTCCTTTTCTTGATCATGAATTAGTAGATTTTACATATAATAATCCGTCACATTATAAAATCCATAATGGTCAAGTAAAAAGCAATCTATCAAGTCAAAGTAAAATAAGTAAAAAGTTACTAGTAGCCACGCCTCAAAGAGAATTTATTAAAGAAAATTACAAAGAAATTATGAATTTCATAGAGAAGGGAGAATTAATTAAGCGAGATCTGATTGACATTAATAAATTTAAATCTGAGTTCAAAGATTATGTCTTATCGAAAAAATTAGGTAATTCCTTCTTTGTTTGGAAATATTTAAATATGGAGTTGTTTTTAAAAAAATTTGGATAATTTATCCTCTAGAAATTGTAATACCTAAAAGCTTACAAATTCTGGGCCTCTTACTAAGAAAATTTTTAATAAGCATAGAAATATATGAGTTTTTTATTTTAGATAAATCATCATCTCTTGCAGAAGTTTTGTTATCATCATCTACATATATTGTTTTAAAAGAGTTTTTAAAATCAGAATTATCACCTTTGTCTGTCCAAAACATACCATTCCCTTTTTTATCAACTTTCCCTTTTGGACATGGATCGTGAAATTTTCCTGTTCTTTTTGGAATATCTTCAAGATTAAATTCTTTTTTTAATTTTTCAGACGATTTACCTATAACTTCAGAAAATTCTAAAAATTCATCAATCGTAAAGTCAAACCTAAACCATTTATAATGAATATGCACGTAGTCTGTCCATTTTTGCAATTCAACTCTTAATTCATCTGATGTAATAGCTTTATTTGCTACGCCTGGTACTTCATTTATTTTATTATTATGAAGATATATCTGTCCGCCTGCATTATCTGGATCACCAACTTTTGGTTTTCCAAGAAATAACCACTTTAAATATGACTTACTCACAGATTTTGCAAACGTGTTCCATTCCTTATCATCAAATTCCATCCTAGTATTTCTGAAGTGAATGTGAAAATCTTCTGTTACCTCTATTGAAAAACTATCGCTAAATATAGTAGATACTTTATCTATTTTTTTTTCTGATAATATTTTATGTACAATTCCCATTTTGATTTGTCTATATTTTTTACTTTCTAAATGTAATAAACATTAATTAATTTATTATGACAAAAAAGTAAATTTTTATATAAAAAAATGATACTTAAAATAACTATTAATATTAAGGATTTATTCAATAATACCTTAAAATCTGCACCTGAATTATTTAATTATACCTCAAACAAACAAGGATTAAACCTTGGATTAAAATATAGATATGAATTTATAAATTTCTGGCTTGAAAAAAAAATGGACCTTTCACTAGATGAAATAAAAAATACAAATTATTTTAAATTAATTTCAAAACCTTTAAATAGCTATCCACGCGATGGTGGTAAAACATGGATTTATAAAGATCCTATTACACAAGCAAATAGATTTTTAGAGCTTGCTCATTCTTTATATTATCAAGGTTACATAAAGTTAGATTACTCAAATGAATTACAGTACTTTGAAGAAAAGACTCATGAACATATAGAAGTAGACGCAAATTTGAAAGTTACAAAAGTAAATTATAAAAATAGAAAATTTGCAGGCCTTATTGAGGTTATGAAATACAAAAATAGGTATATTGTTTTAAATGGTCATCATAGAATTGCAATTTTGAAATCTTTTTTGGATAATAAGATTATTCATGATGAAAAAGTGTTGGTAAAATTTGAAAGAATTTTTTTATTTGAAAGAATTTATTTAAAATTACTTTCAATTTTTTTAAAGTTAAAAAAAAATTTACAAAGATTTTGAAGTAATTTTTTTCTTAGGATCAAAAAAAGGTTTTTCTATAACTTCACTTTTATATTTTTTACTTGCTATTAAGACATCTATCTCTGTTCTAATTTTTGAATAATTGATATTAACCATTGCTAAGGCGATATTTTTTTTCAATCGTGGTGAGTATACTGCTGAGGTTACTTTACCAACATATTTATTATCGACTGTTAAAGGCCAAAAGTTTGTATTAGGTCCACTTAACTTTTCACATTTAATTTCTAACCCAACTTGCAGCCGATTTATTCCATCTTCCTTAATTTTCTTAAGAGCTCTTTTTCCAATAAAATTTATATCACTATCTAAATTAACCAATCGATCTAAGCCTAGTTCAAATGGGTTGGTATTAATGTCAGCATCAGCATGGTAAGAAAGCATACCGCCTTCTATCCTTCTGATAGAAGAAGTGTGACCTGGTTTTAGTCCAAAATCTTCTCCTGCTGACATAATTTTTTCATATAGTTCATTTCCTTTTGAACCATCTCTTAAAAATAGTTCATAACCAAATTCACTTGACCAGCCAGTTCTTGATACAATTAATGGTATTCCATCTAAATCTAAT
>MDTB01122641.1_pt1 | contig 19575 bp, 20 predicted proteins | sample 811161 | NCBI WGS metagenome assembly MDTB01 (sample SAMN05326650, study PRJNA326480) | marine metagenome | isolation source: seawater | place: Mediterranean Sea | collected 2009 | reverse complement strand
AATTTTACTATCATCTAATTAATAGACCTTAGTAATTGTTTTTCAATTACTAAGATGCCGCTTGAATAATATTTTTTGAATATTGGGAATTTTTCTTAATTTCATCTGAGATTAAGAAAGCTAATTCTAATGCTTGGTTTGCATTAAGTCTTGGATCACAATGAGTATGGTATCTATGAGAAAGATCCTTATCTGAAATTTTCTGTGCGCCGCCAGTACATTCTGTAACATTTTGACCTGTCATTTCTATGTGTAAACCGCCAGCATAAGTTCCTTCTGACTGATGAATAGCAAAGAATTTTTTAACCTCTTTTAAAATATTGTTAAAAGGTCTGGTTTTAAAACCAGTTGCAGACTTAATAGTATTTCCATGCATTGGATCGCAGGACCAGATTACATTTAATCCTTCTTTTTTAATTGCTCTTATGAGTTTTGGTAAAAACTTATCTACATTGTCTGCTCCAAATCTTGAAATTAAAGTTAATCTTCCTGGTTCATTTTCTGGATTAAGAATATTACATAATTTTACCAGCTCATCTGGTTTTAAAGATGGTCCACATTTTAGTCCAATAGGGTTTTTTATTCCTCTACAAAACTCAACATGTCCTCCGTCTGGTTGTCTTGTTCTGTCACCAATCCAAACAAAATGTGCTGAGGTATCATGATATTCTCCTGTAGTTGAGTCGACTCTAGTCATTGATTGTTCGAAAGGTAAAAGAAGAGCTTCGTGAGAAGTATAGAAATTAACAGTTCTTAGTCTTCTATTACTTTCAGGATTAATACCGCAAGCTTCCATGAAGGCTAACGCATCACTAATCTTGTCCTCAATCTCTTTATACTTTTTTGCTTGGGAACTTCCCTTAACAAATCCAAGATTCCATAGATGGACTTGTCGAAGATCTGCAAAACCTCCTTGAGAAAAAGCTCTTAATAAATTTAAAGTTGAGGCTGCTTGAGAATAAGCTCTAAACATTCTTTTAGGATCAGGCTTTCTAGCTTTCTCAGAAAATTCAATTCCGTTTATATTGTCGCCTAAATATGTTGGTAATTCTTGTCCATTCTTGCTTTCAATCGGAGAACTCCTTGGTTTAGAAAATTGTCCTGCTATTCTTCCCACTTTAACAACTGGTAAAGAGGCAGAAGAAGTTAAAACTAAAGCCATTTGCAATATAACTTTAAAACTATCTCTTATATTATCTGGATGAAACTCTGCAAAACTTTCAGCACAATCCCCGCCCTGTAATAAAAAAGCTTTTCCTTCACAAACATTTCCAAGGTACTTTTTAAGTGTTCGGGTTTCACCTGCAAAAACTAAAGGAGGAAAATCTTTTATTTTTTTTAGAACAAGATCAAGCTCTTTCTGGTCATCATATTCAGGGATATGTTTGACCGGATAATTTCGCCAACTATTTAATTTCCATTTTTTCATTTTTAACCTGTGCTATATATATATTGGTCTTTGGATATTTCCAAGATGGTTTTATTTATTAATCGTAAAAACTATGAAAATAATAAGAAAAAGTACTGAAAAATCGCTTATAGACTCCTTTAAAGAAGAATTCAAAAAAATCGCTGATAAAAAACATCGGCATAAAAAGAGGTTAAGTTTCGTTTTAACGGGAGGACCAAGCCCAATAAATCTATATAAAAAATTATCTAAATTAAATATAGATTGGAAAAATATTGATTTTTTTTGGGGTGATGAAAGATACGTGGCTAAAAATTCAAAAAATTCAAATTATCATTTGGTTAAAAAAAATTTTTTTAAATATATTAAAGTTAAAAATAAACAAGTTTTTTCTGTTAATACAAACAAAAATTCAACCATAGCATCTTCAAAAAATTATAGTGATAAAATTAAAAAATATTTTAAAAATAAAAAGATTATATTTGATATAATTTTACTTGGTATGGGCAATGATGGCCATGTTGCATCTATTTTCCCAAAAAATTTAGAATTAAAGTCAAATAAAATTACAAGATCCGTGAAAAGAAAAGATTTCAAAAGGATATCGATTACTTTAAAAACCATTAATAATTCAAGATTTATTTTCCTTTGGCTAAATACAAAAAAAAGAGCAAAAATTTTTTCTCAATTAAAAAATCAGAAAAAAAAAGAAATACCTGTAAGTTTTTTGAAAAGTAAAAAAACTATCGTTTTCTCTTTAAAATAATTTTTATTCTACAGTTACAGATTTTGCTAAGTTTCTAGGCTTATCAATATCGCACTTTTTAAATAATGCAACATGATATGATAGAAGTTGAAGTGGTATTGTAAATAAAAAAGGTGTAAGTGTTAAGCCTGAGTTTGGAAGATCAATTTGAAATCTTATATTTTCACTTATTACCTTTCCACCAGAATTAGTAATTAATAAAACTTTTCCTCCTCTTGCGATTACCTCCTGCATATTTGATAAAGTTTTTTCAAAATATTTATCTTTTGGTGCAATTACAACAACTGGGAGTCCGTCCTCAATTAAAGCAAGTGGTCCGTGCTTCATCTCTCCTGCTGGATAACCTTCTGCATGAAGATATGAAAGTTCCTTTAACTTTAATGCTCCCTCTAGCGCTATCGGAAAAGAAGATCCTCTTCCCAAAAACATGGAGCCTTTAGATTTATAAATATCTTTTGCGATTAGTTGTATTTTCTCTTCTTCATTTAAAGAATCACTTATTAGTTTAGGTATTTTTTTTAATTCTATTATTTTCTTTTTGTATTCATTTTTATCAATATCCCTTCTCATCTCTGCAAGTTTTAATGATAACAAATATAAAACAAGCATTTGGCCAAGGAATGCTTTAGTAGAAGCAACTCCAATTTCAGGACCTGCATGAATAGGTAAAACACAATCAGAATTTCTGGCTATTGAGCTTTCAACTACATTTACTATTGAACATGTCTTTACCTTTTCTTTTTTACAAAGATCAAGCGCAGCATATGTGTCGGCAGTTTCCCCAGATTGAGATACAAATATATATAGAGCATCTTTTTCAAATCTTACTTTTCTATATCTAAATTCAGATGCTATATCACTTTCTACGTTAAGAGAGGTCATTTCTTCTAACCAATATTTAGCTACTAAACATGAATGATAGGCAGTTCCACATCCAATTAATACTATCTTTTTAATATTTTTAGGTTCAAGTGGTAGATTATAAAAGTTAATTTCTTCTCTTATTTTATCAATATATTCCTTTAGACAGGTTTTTGTTGTAACAGGTTGTTCAAAAATTTCTTTTATCATAAAATTTTTATAATTTCCTTTGCTCACAGAAGACTTGTCCTCGGATAAGGTAAAGATTTCCTTGTTAATTTTTTCTTTTTTTGAGTTATAAAATTTTACTTCATCTTTAGATAAAACACATATGTCTCCATCATCTAGATAAGAGATTTTATTTGTCATAGATTTTAAGGCATAAGAGTCTGAGCCTAAATAATTTTCATTGTTAGAGTATCCGACAGCGAGCGGACTACCTCTTCTTGCCCCTATCACAAAATCTTTAAAATTTTTAAATATAATTCCCAAAGCAAAACTTCCTTTTAAGGTATCTAAAGTTTCAAATACTGCATTTAATGGTTCGAGTTTCTTTAATTTTTCAGTGAGCAAAACTGTTATAACTTCAGTATCGGTTTGAGATTTAAAAACTTTTCCTGATTTTTCTAATTTTTTTTTTAATTCATTAGAATTTTCAATTATTCCGTTATGAACAACAGAAACTATCTCGCTTGAATGCGGGTGTGCATTAACTTCATTTGGAACACCATGAGTTGCCCATCTTACGTGACCAATTCCTAAATTCCCCTCGCTCGGATTTTGAAACAAAATTTTTTCCAGCTTTTCAACTCTGCCTGGACATTTCTTTTCATTAATTTCTCCTTTTGAAATAGTGGCTAATCCAGCGGAGTCATAGCCTCGGTACTCCAACTTTTTTAAAGCATTAACTATATTTGTAGAAACTGATTTGTTGCTAGCTATTCCTATAATTCCACACATTATTTTTTTCTCTTATAATCCTCTATTTCTTCTTGTTCAGATCTTTCTAGTGCTAATGAATTTTCTTTTACATTTTTCGTAATTACAGATCCTGCTCCGACAACTGATTTTTTATTAATTTTTATAGGAGCAACTAAAGATGAATTTGATCCAATAAAAACATTGTCAGAAATAATTGTTTTATTTTTTTTAATACCATCATAATTACAGGTAATTGTTCCAGCACCTATGTTTGTATTTTTCCCAATATCACTATCCCCGATATAAGATAAATGATTTACTTTTGAATTAGATTTTATTTTGGATTTTTTTGTTTCAACAAAATTTCCAATCTTAACTCCAGACATTAGGTGTGTCCCAGATCTAATTCTTGCATAGGGACCGATTGTAACTCGATTCTCTATTTTTGCTCCTTCGATATGACTAAAAGATAAAATTTCAACATTGCTCCCTATCTTTACTTTTTTACCGATAACTACATAAGGATTTATGGTTACATTTTTTCCAAATTTAGTATCCTTGGATAAAAAGATTGTCTCGGGTGCAATTAAATTTACACCAGACTTTATGGCTTTTTTTCTCAAGCTTTCCTGGTTTGCCTTATAGGCTTTAATCTTTTTTAATTTTGAATTTGTCTTCATAAAAATTTCTCTTTACATTAGAATTATGATGGTAATAAGTCACAAAATGTTTCTTTTTAATACTCAGCAAAAATGACTCAAAAATTAACAATTTTATTTGATTTAGATGGTACGCTGGTTGATACCGCTCCAGATCTTATGGGGGCACATAATCATGTTATGAAAAAATTTGGTTTTCATCAAAAAAACCTTGGTGACATTAAGCATCTTGCGGGACGTGGTGCATGGATAATGATGCAAAGATCTTTCAAACAAGAGATTACTGACGAAAAAGTTAAAAAAGAAATGGTCAAAGAATTCATAGACCACTATGCTAAAAATATTGATAAGGGCAGCAAACCAATTAAAGGTGTTATTACTTTTTTAAAGTGGGCACAATCAGAAAAAATTCCAATGGCCGTATGTACAAACAAACAAGAAAGACTTGCAGTTGATTTGTTAAAAAAAATAAATCTAGATAAATATTTTCTTTACATTGCAGGTTGCGATACATTTGATTTTAACAAACCTGACCCTAGACACCTGACAAATGTTGTTGAAATAGTTGGTGGAAATTTAAATAAAACTATAATGGTAGGTGATAGCGAAGTAGACTCTCAATCAGCTTATAACGCTAAAATTCCATTTATATTAGTAGAGGATGGGTATACCGAAAAAAATATAAATGAAATTCCTCATGATATTGCAGTAAAGGACTTTGTAAATTTTGAAAAAACTATTAAAAAATACTTATGATAGATTTTCAACTTTTCTCTGCGCTTGTTACTTACTATTTCATAATGTTCGCTACTCCAGGTCCTAACAATGCGATGCTTACTGCTTCTGGATTAAAATTTGGTTTTATTAGAACGCTGCCTCATTTAATAGGTATTCCTCTTGGTCATATTTTTCAAATAGGATTAGTTTGTTATGGTTTAGGAAATTTATTCATAATTTTCCCTGATTTACAATTTTATATGAAGATCTTGTGTTTTCTTTATTTGCTGTATCTTGGATGGAAAATAATCGGTTCTTTTAGCCTAGTTGAAAAAGATACTGGCGGAAGACCTCTAAAGTTTTATGAAGCTTCACTATTTCAATTTATTAATCCAAAAGCTTGGACTGTTGCAATTACAGTTGCATCAGGTTTTTTTCCTACAGAGGAAAATTTTGTTGTTGGAACAATATTCTTGGTAATTACTGCTGCTGTAGTTTGTTTTCCTTCAATATGCATTTGGGCTATTTTTGGGAACAGTTTAAGAATCTTTATAAAAAACACAAAGTTCAAAAAAATTACAGAGTATATTTTGGCAATTATGTTAGTTTTAACTGCATTAGTTGTACTATTAAAATAGTCTTTGATTTTATATTTCTGGTTTAATATAAAAACTTGATGCATTTTACAAAAAAGAATGCCGAGGAAAAAAGAAAAGATTTTGTAAACAATCTTAAAGAAAAAAAATTACTTAGATTTCCTGGTGCTTACAACCCCTTATGCGCAAAATTAATAGCTGAAATTGGCTTCGATGGTGTTTACATTTCCGGTGGTGTCATGTCGAATGATTTGGGGATTCCAGATATTGGTTTAACAACACTTAAACATGTGAGTTATAGGGCAAATCAAATTGCTAAAGTTACTGATCTACCTTCAATAGTTGATGCAGATACCGGTTTTTCAGATTGTAAAAAAACTATTGAAACTTTTGAAAACATGGGGCTTGCGGGATGTCATATAGAGGATCAAATACCTGAGAAAAGATGTGGTCATTTAGAAAATAAAGAAATTATCTCAACAAATGAAATGGTTAAAAAAATAAAAGACTCTGTTAAAGCAAGAAAAGATAAGAATTTTACAATAATAGTAAGAACTGATGCAAATCTAGTAGAAGGTTTAGATAAAACTATAGAAAGAGTAAAGGCTTATGAATCTGCTGGAGCGGACATAATATTTCCAGAGTCAATGAAAGATGAAGGTGAATTTGAAAAAGTTAGAAAAAATTCAAAGATTTATTTGCTTGCTAACATGACAGAATTTGGAAAATCAAAGTTATTATCTACAAAAGAATTAGAAAATTTAGGCTATAATATTGTAATTTACCCTGTAACTACACAAAGATTGGCAATGAAAAGTGTTGAGGACGGCTTAAAATCTATTTTTAAGGATGGACATCAAAATAACATTATAGATAAAATGCAGACTCGAAAAAGATTGTATGAACTTGTGGAGTATGAAAAATATAATACACCAGATAGAAAAATTACAGACTTTAAGACTGATGGACACGAATAAAATATGAGCGATGAAATAAAAAAAGGTTTGATGGGTATTGTGGTAGATGAAACTACTATTTCACAAGTTATGCCCGAGATTAATTCCCTTACTTATAGAGGATATAAAGTTCAAGATCTTTGTGAAAAATGTATTTTTGAAGAAGTTGCTTATCTCGTTTTAAACGGGGAACTTCCAAGATCAAAGGATTTAAAAAAATTTGTTAGCGAAGAAAGAAATAATCGAAAATTATCTAAACAAATTCTCAATAATATAAAAAATATGCCAAAGAAAGCACATCCAATGGATGCAATTAGATCTGCAGTTAGTTTAATGGGCTTAGAAGATAAAGATGCAAGAAATAATTCTCCTAAAGCAAATATGAAGAAAGCCATGAGGATTTTCGCACAAACACCGACAGCTGTTGCGGCCTATTTTAGAGCCAGAAAAGGAAAAAAGTTTATTCCTCCAAATAAAAAATTATCTTATTCAGAAAATTTCTTTCATATGATGTTTGGTAAAGTTCCAAAAAAAGAAATTGTAGAAGCCTTCGATGTTTCAATGATACTTTATGCTGAACATAGTTTTAACGTTTCAACTTTTACTGCAAGAACTATAACTAGTAGTTTGTCTGACATGCACGGGGCGATCACTGGGGCAATTGCTAGTCTTAAAGGGCCTTTACATGGTGGAGCAAATGAAGCTGTAATGCATATGTTTAAGGAGATAAAAAGTCCTGAAAAAGCGAAAGTATGGATAAATAATGCTTTGGACAATAAAAAAGTTGTAATGGGTTTTGGTCACAGAGTTTATAGAAGTGGTGACTCAAGGGTACCAACAATGAAAAAATATTTCTTAAAAGTAGCTGAACTTATGAAAAATACAAAATATCCAAAAATGTATGAAATTTTAGAAAAGGTTATGCTTGAAAGAAAAAATATCCATCCTAATGTAGATTATCCTTGTGGACCCACTTATCATTTAATGGGTATAGATACAGACTTCTTTACACCTGTTTTTGTAATGGCAAGAATTACAGGTTGGTCAGCACATATTATGGAACAACACACTGCGAATAAATTAATTAGACCCTTATCCAAGTACAAGGGCAGTGATCACAGAAAGGTACTTGCCTTAAACGTAAGATAATTAAATTATTATTTTAGCAAACCTTTTTTCAACTAATTGTAATTTTAAGCCTTTTTTTTCAACAAAAGTATCCACTGCTTTTTTGACACCGGTAATGTAAGAAGCGTCTAAATAATCATCACAAACAATTATTGAGCCATTTTTATTCGAGATTTTTTTAAAAATAAGATTTAAGTCTTCATATACAGTTTCAAAACTATGACCCCCGTCTAAAAATATAAAGTCTATATTTTTTAAATCTAGATTTCTTAGTATAGAATTCGAGTCGCCCTGTATTAATTTGATCTTTTCTGAATATTTTTTCAAAAATTTATTTACACTATCAATTGAATTTAAATTCTCCCTCAAGATAATATTGTAATAAAAGTTTTTTAGTGGATTTGAAAATTTTTGTTGTTTTAAGTAATTTGGTATATTTTCTTTATCAGATATTTTTCCTCCAAAAAGATCTATGCCTATATATTGAAAGTTACCGTTATGTAATTTTGACAAAAGTTCACAAACATTTCTTGCTGTTACACCGCAAAAAACACCTACTTCTAAAAATCCATTAGGTTTATGTTCCTTTACTATCTCTAAAAAAATTTTTCCCCAATTTTTTTTTAGTCCAGTTTTCCGCCAATAAGTTTTGTATTTGATTTTCAATTATTATGAGAAAGCCTCTGCCCAGGAACCTTTCGTTGAAGCTTTAGAATATTCTGTGGCCCTACCTTCAAAGAAGTTCATATGTTCCACGGCATTAAGCATAGTGTCAAGCCATGTGAGTGGGTTTTCCTTAACTTTATAAATCGGGTTTAAACCAAGTTGAATTAATCTTCTGTCACCAATCCATCTAATATACTGTTTTATCTCATCGGCTTTCAAACCTTGTATAGGACCCATTTTAAATGCTAAGTCTATAAAAGAGTCTTCATGGTCTACGATAGTTTTGCAGGCATCATAAATTTCTTTTTGTAATTTTTCATTCCAGATCTCAGGGTTCTCTTTTATAAAAGCTCTAAAAAGTCTAATCATAGAATTACAATGAAGTGTTTCGTCTCTTACCGACCAAGTAACTATCTGACCCATCCCCTTCATTTTATTATGTCTTGGAAAATTTAAGAGAATTGCAAAGCTGGCAAAAAGTTGAAGTCCTTCTGTAAAGGCACTGAACACGGCGACAGTTTTTGCAATGTCAGCTTTTGAATTAACATTAAAACCTTGCATGTAATCATATTTGTCTTTCATCTCCTTATATTTCATGAAAGCAGAATATTCTGACTCTGGCATACCGATTGTGTCTAACAAATGAGAATAAGCAGCTATATGGACTGTCTCCATTGAGGCGAAAGCTGTCATCATCATTAAGACTTCAGTTGGTTTAAAAACAGTTGTGTAATGTCTTAAATAGCAATTATTAACTTCAACATCTGCTTGCGTGAAAAATCTGAAAATTTGAGTTAATAAATTCTTTTCTTCTTGTGACAAATTCTTTTGCCAGTCTCTGACATCGTCTCCAAGAGGTACCTCCTCGGGTAACCAATGTATTCTTTGTTGTGTTAACCATGCATCGTAACACCATGGATATCTAAATGGTTTATAAACTGGATTTTCAACTAATAATCCACCTTTAAAAGTTTCTTTATTTTTTTTTAAATTAATTACTGACATGACAAGCACTCTTCATATTTATCTTCATCAGTACTCGATTCTTTTTTATCTGAGTAAACATTCTTTGTCACATCTGTTGATGAACCTGCATTGATATTCTCTGCCCTTTGAATTGATTTAGATCTGCAATAATAAAGACTTTTAAGTCCTTTTTTCCATGCTTCGAAGTGAATCTGATGAAGTTCTTTTTTATGAACGTCTGCTGGAATAAAAATATTAACCGATTGCGCCTGTGAAATATTAGGGGTTCTATCTGCACCTAATTCCACAATCCATCTCTGATCAATTTCAAAAGCTGTTTTGAACACTTCTTTTTCTTCTTTAGTTAAAAAATCTAAATGAGAAACAGAACCTTGATTTGTAGTAATGCTTGACCAAACTTCATCTGTGTTTTTTTCATACTTTTCAAGAGTTTGGGTCAAATATTTATTTCTTACATTGTAAGAGCCAGATAAAGTTTTGTGAGTATAGCTATTTCCTGCTATTGGTTCGATACCTGGCGATGTTCCACCGCAAATAATAGAAATAGAGGCTGTAGGGGCAATTGCTGTTTTATTAGAAAATCTTTCTTTTATTCCAAATTCTTCTGCGTCAGGACATGCGCCTCTTTCTTCGGCAAGATCCTTTGAGGCTTTATCAACTTTTTCCTGTATATTGGAAAATATTTTTTTATTCCAAACTTTGCTCATTACAGAACCAAATGGAATATTTTTTTGCTGAAAGAAGGAATGTAGACCCATAACACCAAGTCCTACACTTCTTTCTCTCGCTGCGGCATACTTAGCGTTAGCAAAACTATCGGGTGCTTTATTAATAAAGTCTGAAAGGACATTGTCTAAAAATCTCATCACATCTTCAACAAAATTTTTGTCATCTTTCCATTCATCGTATTTTTCTATATTCAAAGAAGATAGACAACACACAGCTGTTCTTTCATTGCCTTCTCTATCTTTTCCAGTTGGAAGAGTAATTTCGCTGCAAAGATTTGAGGTTTTTACAGTTAGTCCCGCTAATTTATGATGTTGGGGAATTTGACGATTAACTGTATCGATATAAATTATGTATGGCTCTCCAGTTTCAACTCTTGCTGTTAAAAGTCTTATCCATAAATTTCTAGCTGAAAGAGTTGACTGTATTGATCTATCCTTTGGGCTTCTTAGCGCCCATTGTCCGTCTGTCTCAACAGCTCTCATAAATGCATCTGAGACTAAAACGCCATGATGCAAATTTAACGATCTTCTATTAGTATCGCCACCAGTTGGCCTTCTCATCTCTATAAATTCTTCAATCTCTGGATGATCAATAGGAAGATAGCAAGCTGCGGATCCTCTTCTTAAAGAACCTTGACTAATCGCAAGCGTAAGTGAATCCATAACTTTTATAAAAGGTATAATTCCTGAAGTTTTGCCAACTTTTCCAATTTTTTCTCCTATCGATCTAAGGTTCCCCCAATAACTTCCTATACCCCCTCCTCTTGCAGCCAACCAAACATTTTCACTCCACAGGTCTAATATCCCTTCTAGACTGTCGCCAGCTTCGTTTAAAAAACAGGATATTGGCAGTCCTCTTTCAGTGCCTCCATTAGAAAGAACTGGGGTAGCAGGCATAAACCAAAGATTACTTATATAATTATAAATTCTTTGTGCATGAAGATTGTTATCAGCGTATGTACTAGCAACTCTTGCAAATAAATCTTGATAGGACTCGGTATGACCCAGATACCTATCACTCAAAGTTGCTCTGCCAAAGTCAGTTAGGTTTGAATCTTTAGATCTATCAATTTTTATTGTTATGCCTTTTTCGTTCTGAAATAGTTCGGTTTGATGATTTAAAGAAAATAAATCTGGTTTTTTATTATTAAGATCCCCTAAGCCGTTATTTTCGATTTTATTGAGATTTGAGACAGCTTTTTCTATTGCCAATGATACGCTTTTATTCATAGTTTCCTTATTTTACCTGACTTAAAGAGTAAAACAACTATATGTTGTGTTACAGATAAATTAATATACTAAATAACACTCTTTTCAATAGAACATTACATGAACATAATTGTTTTTTCAAGTTTATATTAATTCTGTTAAATCTACTGTTAGTAAATCTATAGAAATAATGAAAATCAAGCAGAGTGGTTTTAGAGAATATGATGCCAGATGGCTGTATCCTGATGATATTGATTTAGAAGGAATCGAGGAATTAGGAAAAGGTCTTGGCACACAGGTAAAAAACAAAACAAAAAAAACAAATCCAAAAGTTGTTGTTGGTCATGATTACAGATCTTACAGCGAAGAGGTAAAAGCTGCTCTAAAGAAAGGATTGGTTTTCACAGGATGTAATATTGAGGATGTAGGTTTATCGTTAACACCTACAGTTTATTTTGCTCAATTTAAACTAAATAGTGATGCAATTGCAATGGTAACAGCAAGCCATAATGAAAATGGTTGGACGGGTGTTAAAATGGGTATTGAAAAAGGTTTAACTCATGCTCCCCAAGAAATGAATGAATTAAAAGAAATAACTTTAAACAAAAAGTTTATTAGCGGGATAGGTAGTAGTAAAGATGTAAAAGATTTTCAAAAAATTTATATCCAAGATCTAATTAAAAATAATAAATTAAATAAAAAAGTAAAAGCTGTAGTAGCTTGCGGCAATGGAACAGCGGGTATATTTGCTCCGGAGATTTTAAAAGGAATAGGTTGTGAGGTAATTGAGTTAGACTGTAAATTGGATTTTACGTTTCCTAAATATAATCCTAATCCTGAAGATTTAAAAATGCTTCATGCCATCTGCGAATGTGTTAAAAAAAATAATGCTGATATTGGTTTTGGTTTTGATGGAGATGGGGATAGGGTTGGCATTATTGATGACAAAGGTAATGAAGTTTTTGCAGATAAAATCGGACTTATAATTGCAAGAAACCTCTCTAACAAACATAAAAAATCAAAATTTATTGTTGATGTAAAGTCTACTGGCCTATATTCAAAAGATGATATACTTTTAAAGAATAGTTGTGAAACAATATACTGGAAGACTGGGCATTCACATATAAAGAGAAAAGTTAATAAGGAAAAAGCTTTAGCCGGATTTGAAAAAAGTGGTCATTTCTTTTTTAACAAACCAATTGGTTATGGTTATGATGATGGAATTAATTCTGCAATACAAATCTGTCATTTATTAAATAGGGAAAGAAAAAAAATTAGCTCTATAATAAATGATCTTCCAAAAACATTTCAATCTCCTACGATGGCTCCTTTCTGTAAAGATGAAGAAAAATATAACGTTGTAGAAGATTTAGTGGAACAAGTTCAAGAAATGAAAAATAAGAATATTAAGATAGATAATCAGTTAATAAAGGAAATTTTAACAGTTAACGGTGTAAGATTTGTTTTAGAAGATGGATCCTGGGGATTAATAAGAGCCTCATCTAACAAACCATCTTTGGTTGTTGTTACTGAAAGCACTTCTTCGAATAGTGGAAAGAAAAAAATATTTAGCTTCATAGATGATTTGCTTCAAAAAACGGGTAAGATTGGAAAGTACGATCAAAAGATTTAAAGATTAAAATAATCGTATAAAAATCTACTAGCTATTATTATTAAAAAGAATCCAAATAATTTTGCAATAATTTCTTTCTTCACTTTGTGAACCGTGGTAGCTCCAATCTTTGCCATTATTATTGTTATTGGTATAAATATGAGAAAAGCGGGTATATTTATAAAGCCGGCACTCAAAGGTAAGTCAGTTTTAATCAATAACCCTGAAGTCATAAAACCGAGGCATCCAAATACAGAGATTAAAAAACCGATTGAAGCAGCACTCCCTATCGCTTTATTTATTGTATAACCAACAAATTTTAATATTGGTACATTCATAATTGCCCCTCCTATACCCATTAGAGAGGATATAAAACCAACAATAAAACCAAAAATTGTTCTTTGCAGTAAATTAAACTTCAGTTTAATTTTTGTTTTGTCTTTAAGAAAGATCAGGTTCAAAGCAAGCAAATACATAATTATACTAAAAAAAAGAACCAAAGATTTTGTGTGCATAGATGCAGCAAAAAAAGCTCCAACAACAACCCCTATAACAACAAATATTCCATATGTTCTCACAACGCCAAAATCCACCGCTTTGTGTTTATAATGTGTAAAAACTGACATGATTGCTGTAGGAACAATAATGGCAAATGAAGTTCCTACGGCTAAATGCATAACAAAAGATTTGTCAATTCCAACAGATCCGAAAATATAAAAAAGACAAGGAACGGTAATTATACCTCCGCCGATTCCAAAAAATCCCGCAAAAAATCCTGCGAATACAGCAGTAATTGACATTATTAATAAAAAAAATAAAATTTCATTTGTTCCAAAAGTTTCGATCATGATGTGGCTTGGTTAGCCTTTTCATTATTTTGAGCAATTGTCATTATATGGTTTACTTTTTGAAAATCAGAATCTCTTGCCATCATATTGTCACTTAAATATCTCTTCCATTTATTTGCTCCGTTTTGACCATGATATAAACCAACAGTGTGTCTCATAATTTGATTTACCCTTGTTCCTTTTTTTACTTCTTCTTGAACATATTCAACTAATTTTTCAGCCACTTCTGATCTTGAACGTACATTGGAATTTTTAAAAATTTTATTTTCAATTTCAGCTAAAAAGTATGGATTTTGATAAATTGCTCTACCTATCATAACTCCATCACAATTCGTTAAATGTTCATTAATTTGATCAATATTTGTAATACCTCCATTAATTATAACTTCTAAATTTTTATTTTTATTTTTAATTTCGTAGACCAAAGGATAATTTAATTTTGGTATTTTCAAATTCTCTTTTGGTGTAAGGCCTTTTAAAATAGCTTTCCTGGCATGTAGGATTATAGTTTTACACCCAGCATTAGAAATTTTATTAATAAAAAAGTTTAGATGATCATAAGTTTCTACATTATCGTATCCTATTCTTGTTTTTGCAGTTACGGGAATTTTACAGGAATTAGTCATTTTGTTTATACATTCGGCAACAAGATCTGGTTCTTTTATTAAGCAGGCACCAAATTTATTTTTCTGAACTTTCTTACTAGGGCAGCCAAGATTTATATTTATTTCATCATAGCCCATATCTTCAGCTATTTTACATACCTCGGATAATTCTTCTTTGTCAGAGCCTCCTACCTGAAGTGCAAGTGGTTTTTCAATTTGACTAAATCCTAGTATTTTTTTTCTATTACCATGGATTGCTGATTTTGTAGCAACCATTTCTGTGTAAAGCATTACATTTTTACTTAATAAACGCAAAAAGTATCTTTCATGTCGATCCGTACAATCCATCATAGGAGCAACACAAATTTTTCTGTTTATCTTCAATTATTTTTTTTCTTGTTCTATTTCTTCTGTTAGCTCTAGGGGTATTTCAGAGTCTGATGTTTCCTTAGCAGTGTCCTTTTTTTCTTTTTCTTCTGTTGTTATGGCTGGTTGGCTAGGAATTTTTCTAGCTCTTTTTGAAGGTAAAATTGCCACTCCACTCTTTGAAACTTCTCCTTTATATTGGCTTTCAAAATCGTCATTGGTAATCTCATCTTGTTCTTCCTCTCCGGCACTTTCGTCTGGTTCCTTTCTAAGCCTTAGTATTGCATTACTTTTAAGATCTTTGGTATCTATTTTTCCTTCTCCTATTTCTCTAAGTGCAATGACTGTATTTTTATCATTATCAGGCTCAACTAGCATTTCTGAACCTGAATTTAGCTGAGAGGTTCTTTCTTTTGCCAACAAGACTAAATCATATTGATTATCAACTTTTTCTAAACAATCTTCTACTGTAATACGTGCCATAAGATGAGCAATAGTTAATGAAAAGCTAAGATAAAATCAAGTTTTTTTTGGTAAATTTAATGGTTCAACTGATCCTTTAATTGCTAATAAAAAGGATAAGGACAAGCTTATATACAGGATGCTTATTAATGCGATGTGTTCAATTGTATAACCTTTGTCTATTAGCAAACCAAATAAAGCTGTACCAAAAGCAGTTGAGAAAACCATAAATGCTGTTGTTAAGGCTCTAATAGCCCCTAAATATCTCACCCCGTATATTTCTGCCCAAGTTGAAGATCCTAAAACATTAGCAAGACCATTGGAAACTCCCATAAGACCAAAGAATAAATAAGCTGAATAAGATATATCAAAAAAATATAATACTAATAGTCCAGATAGTAACGGTAAATTCATAAAAGGTATCAATTTCCTACTTGTAAACTTGTCTACTAAAAAACCAGACACAATTAGAGTCAATATTGAAGTCACAGAATAAACCATAAAAGATTGAGGAATAATATAAGATCCCCAAAATTTAGACTCTGCAATAAAAGATTGATATATAAAAACTCCTGTTACGATCCATGGCATCGCTAGCATATTTAACGAAATTATATAAAATTTAAAATCTTTTAAAACTTCTGACCTTCTCCAGTTTTTTATATCTTTAAATTTTTTTTGATTATTATCTAATATATTTATTTCTCTTGAATCTATAGTTATATTTTTAATTGTATAGAAAACTACAATTGGAAGTATAATAAGTATTATTATTGAAGTAAATTGCCAAATTACTCTCCATGAATAAATAGAAAGTAAAAATATTACTAGAATTGGTAAGAAGAATTCTGCGGAAGATAAGCCAAACCAAATCCCACTTAATGCCTTTCCTCTTCTTTTGTTAAAATAACGTGAAATTGTTGTGGATGAAGTGTGCGACATTAACCCTTGTCCAGAGAATCTCATTAAAAATATTGCTACGATAAGAAAATAAACGCTATTTATGAATGAAAAAAATAAAGAAGAAAAAAATAAAAAGCCTATTACAATAAGTGAATAATTGAAAAGTCTCATTTCATCTATTTTCTTTCCAAACCATACGAGAACTAAACTAGAGCAGATTGTTGCTGCTGCATAAATTGTACCAAATTGTCCATGTGTTATATTTAATTCTTCTCTAATACTTGGGTTGAATAATCCAAGAAAAAAACTCTGTCCAAAACTTGAAAAAAATGTAAATATGATTCCGAATAATAAAACTTTTTTGTTTATACTAAGGTTTATCATATGTCTAAAGTATCTTTCATTGGTCTAGGAGTTATGGGGTATCCTATGGCAGGACATATATCAAAAGCTGGCCATGATGTAACTGTTTTTAATAGAACAACTTCAAAAGCTGAAAAATGGACAAAGGAACATAAGGGTAAATTTGTCAAAACGCCTATGGAGGCTGCTAAAGACTCTGATTTTATATTTACTTGCGTAGGTAATGATAATGACCTCAAAGAGGTAACTCTTGGAGAAAAGGGCTTGTTTAAGTCAGCTAAAAAAAATTGTGTTTATATTGATAATACTACTGCTTCCGCAGAAATAGCTAGAGAACTTTATAAAAAAGCGAAAAGTTCTGGATTTCATTTTTTAGATGCACCAGTTTCTGGTGGTCAAGCAGGTGCTGAGAATGGAGCGTTAACTGTAATGATTGGTGGAGATGATGAAGCTTACAAAAAAGCAGCTCCAGTAATTGACTGCTATAGTAAAAAAATGAAATTATTGGGTCCTGCTGGAAATGGACAACTAGCTAAAATGGTAAATCAAATTTGTATAGCAGGTGTAGTTCAAGGGTTATCTGAAGCAATTAATTTTGGTCTCAATGCTAAATTAAAAATGGAGGATGTAATTGAAACAATATCTAAAGGAGCCGCACAATCTTGGCAGATGGAAAATAGATTTAAAACAATGATAGATGACAAGTTTGATTATGGTTTTGCTGTTGATTGGATGAGAAAAGATTTAAAAATTGCAATGGAAGAGGCAAAAAGAAATAATTCTCCACTGCCTATTACAAAAATAATTGATGAATATTATTCTGAAGTACAAAAAATGGGTGGTAATAGATGGGATACCTCAAGTTTAATTAAAAGATTTAGAAAATAAATCGTGTCAGAAGCAGTCAGTTACTACGAAGATTCAAAAGAAATTGAAAAAAAAATTTGGGATTTATTAACAAAAGCAGTTAAAGATAGATCCTCTGAATTCAGAACTCCAGTTTTTATTTGCGGAAATGATCAAGATCTCGATGGAAGAGTAGTTGTTCTTAGAAAGGCAGATCAACAAAATAATTTTATTCAGTATCATAGTGATATTAGATCTTCAAAAATTGAAAAAATAAAAAAAAATCCAAAATGCTCAATTTTATTTTACGGTAAAGAGGAAAAAATACAGCTTAGAGTTAAAGCTGAATGTGAAGTAAATTATAATAATGATATCACAAAAGAGTCTTGGGAGAAAACTGGGCATATCAGTAGAAAATGTTATTTGGTTACTAATGGACCCGGAACTGAGTCTGAAAAACCAACTTCAGGGTTAGATAATAAGTTTGATAATTTTGATTTTACTAAAGAGGAGAGCGAAGTAGGTTACAAAAATTTTTGTGTAATTAAATGTAAAATTAAAAGTATTGAATGGCTTTATTTAGCAGCTAAAGGGCATAGGAGAGCTTTAATTGATTTAAACGGTTCTAAAAAATTTACTTGGTTGGTTCCCTAATTTTGTTGAATAAGTCTTAATAATTTTTCTTTTTTATTTGTTCTAAAAAGATTATCGTAATAAATAACCTGTTCAGGATATACTCCTTGCACTTTATCATTCCATCTACTAATCCAACTATGATAAATTCCAAATTTATTATAATGCTCTCCGCCAAAACTAGTTCGTCCTTCAAAAACATTGTAAAGAGTATTGTCTACATACATTTTCATAAACCCTTTGTCAGGGTTTTTTGACATTTTTGTATGAAATATTATTGTTGTCCATTTTCCTTTCATTTTATTAATCCTAAGAGTTTTATGCCTTACCCCAGGAGAATCCATTCCATTGACTGGGTAATATCTTGGTTCTAAAAAACCATATTTTGTTCTTAACATCATCCTTGGCCCTTCTCCTCTCTCATAAATTTGAAAAAAAGAAGTGCTAACAGGCTCTACACTTTTAAAATTAGTGGGAATAAAAATACTAACTGAGTGCCACTTCTCACCAATAAATTTTTTATCAGTATAATATTCACTTCTTGCTCTGTCTCCACCACCATGTCCAACCACTGGATCTCTACCATTGTTTCTACAATCTGAGTAATCTCCTTCTCTATCCCGTCCGCAATCTTTTGGCCACAAAGTAATCTTCCAAGCTTTTTTACCTAAAGCGGGCGTGGAAACTGTTTCTCTAAAATTAGAGAGCTTTTTTCCAACGTAAACGCTTTTCTTCCAAGAAAGATTTGTGATTTCCTTAGCTATAGAATTATTGAAAGTAAATAATGTAAAAAATATGTATAAACTATTTCTTATATTTTTTATAATTTTCCACATAATGTTGAGCATTTTCTTTTATGTGTTTAATTTCTTCATCGGTAACTTGTCTTACAACTTTTCCTGGGCTTCCTAAAACTAATGATCTTTCTGGAATTACTTTATTTTCTGTAACAAGAGCATTAGCACCAATAATTGAATATCTTCCTATTTTAGCCTTATTTAGAATTGTACTACCGATTCCAATTAGGCAATCGTCTTCAATGATGCAACCATGTAACATAACTAAATGTCCAACGGTTACATTGTTGCCTATAATTGCTGGACAACCAGGGTCTGTATGAACCACACTTCCATCTTGAATATTTGATCCCTCGCCTATTGTTATAGGCTCAACATCTCCTCTCAAAGTTGCATTAAACCAAATGTTTGCATTTTTTTTTAAGGTAACATTCCCAATTAAAACTGAATTAGGTGCAAACCAACTATCTTTGTCTAACTTTGGACTTATATTGTTGAAATCGTAAATCATTATTATAATTATAATATATTATGGTTT
>MDTB01135967.1_pt1 | contig 19578 bp, 17 predicted proteins | sample 811161 | NCBI WGS metagenome assembly MDTB01 (sample SAMN05326650, study PRJNA326480) | marine metagenome | isolation source: seawater | place: Mediterranean Sea | collected 2009 | reverse complement strand
CATGAATGTCATGCCTATTACGGTTACTATGGTTCAAGTAAAAATTTTAAAAAAACATGTGTTGTTACACTTGATGGTGGTGGTGATAATACTAATGCATCAATATGGATTTCTTCTAAAGGCAAATTAAAGGAGATTTACAGAACTAACATAGGAAATTTGGGTAGGATGTACAGATATATAACTTTAATTTTAGGAATGAAACCTACCGAGCATGAATTTAAAGTAATGGGGATGGCAGGTTATGCTTTAGATAAAACTAAATTTTATAAGGGTGTACTTAAAATATTTAAGGAAACTTTGAATGTATCGGGAATTAAATTTAAATATAAAATAAAACCAAAAGATAATTTTTTTTATTTTAAAGAAAAATTGAAAAATCATAGATTTGATACAATTTGTTATGGCATCCAAAAGTATTTGGAAGATATTTTAGTAAAATGGTTCACAAATATATCAAAAAGGTTAAAAGTAAATCATTTTATATTTTCCGGCGGTGTAGCTCAAAATGTTAAAGCATCAAAAAAAATCTTAGAGAGCAAAAGCATTAAGTCATTGTTTATACCACCCGGTCCTGGGGACGAATCTCTTCCTATTGGTGCAGCTTATTGTTTCTTTGCAAAAAAAAATGTAATTAAATCTGAAGTAACAAATATGGAAAACCCATATGTTGGTATAAGTTTTGATGAAAAAGATTTGGTTTTTTTAAAAAAATTGAAAAACATTAGAGTTAAGAGAACAAACAATAAAGAAGTAGCAAAAATTTTAAGTAAAGGCAATCCGATAGCAAGATTTTCTCTTCAGCCAAATGAATTTGGGCCAAGAGCTTTAGGAAATCGATCCATTCTGGCAGATCCTAGGCATCAAGATATTATAAATCATATTAACAAAAAGGTTAAGGTTAGGGACTTTTGGATGCCATTTGCCCCAAGTGTTTTAGAGGAAGATGCTAAAAAAATTATGGAAGTTTTAAAAAATCATAAAAATCAATTTATGACAATTTCTTTTGATGTAAGAAAGAAATACATTGATAAAATTCCAGCTGCAACACATCCATTTGATAAAACATGTAGACCACAGTTTGTTAAAAAAAATCTTAATCCTCAATATTATAATTTAATAAAAGAATTTAAAAAAATTACCAAAATAGGTGTTTTATTGAACACTTCATTTAATTTACATGGTGAACCAATTGTATTTTCACCAAAGAATGCGATAAAATCTTTTTTAAACAGTGGATTAGAATATTTATATATTGGAGAGTATCTGGTTACTAAATCTAGCAAAAAATAATATTATTATAATTTTCAAGCTTTACTGTTTTATATTTTCCTCTAGTATCAAATATAAATTTGGAGTATCGAGCTATTAATTTATAATCAAAACAATCGTGATCAGTTAAAAGTACAACAGCATTATATTTAAGTAAATTACTTTTAGTTATTTTTATTGATTTTTTATTTTCCTTAGTCTGTCTTCCTTGACGTGTTTTTTTGAAATATGGATCAGAATAATCAAAAAAAATATTATTTTTTTTTAATATTTTCATAAATTCATATGTAGGTGACTCTCTGTCATCATCTATATTCTTTTTATAGGCAAGTCCTAATAATAAAATTTTTAAATTTTTTATATCTTTTAAATTTTTAATAATTTGTTTAAATGTCCAATTGGGTATCTTTGAATTTATTAAACCTGCAAGTTTAATAAACTTGGGATCGTAACCTTTTTTTTCTGAGATCCAGGAAAGATAAAAAGGATCTATTGGTATACAGTGGCCCCCTAAACCTGGCCCAGGTGTAAATTTTTGAAATCCAAAATTTTTTGTAGAGGCTATACTTATAGTATTAAGAATATCTATATTAAGTTTTTGACATATTATTTTTAATTCATTTACTAAGCCGATATTTACAGCTCTATATAAATTTTCAACTAATTTTGACAATTCAGCTTCTTCTATTTTATTTGCTGAAATTATTCTTGTTACAAAATTTTTATAAATTAATTTAATTAAATTTAAGCAATTATTTGAATAACCACTTATTACCTTGGGAGTCTTACTGTAACTAAATTTATTATCTCCAGGGTTTTCTCTTTCGGGTGAGTATCCAATAAATAAATTTTTACCAATTTCAAATTTTTCATTTGTTACTTTCTCAGCGAAATCCCTTGTGGCCCCTGGGTAAACTGTGCTTTCTAAAATAATAATTTGATTTTTTTTAATATGCTTTTTTAAATTTTTTGCACAATTGAAAATATAACTCATATCAGGATTATGTGAATTTTTTTTTAATGGAGTTGGTAGGCAAATTATAATTACATCACATTTTTTAACTAAATTATAATTTGTTGATAAATTAAATTTATTTTTTTTAAAATATTTTGATATTGATTTGTTTAAAGATTTAATGTATGAATTCCCTGATCTTAAATCATTTATCTTATTTTTGTCAATATCGATACCGTAAACATTAATTTTTGATTTAATAAATCTTGAAACTAATGGCAAACCGACATAACCAAGACCTATTACACAAACACTAAACTTTTTTGATTTCAGTTTTAATATTATTTTTTTTATCATATAAACTGTATAAGAAGACTATGTATTTTAATTCAAAATTTAATCCAGTTTTATTTATAGCTGAAGTAGGATCTAATCACGAGGGTAATTATAGCGAAGCAAAGAGATTAGTTATTAATGCATGCAATTCAAGGGCAGATGTAGTTAAATTACAGATTTTAAGTGCTGAGAATTTAGTATCAAAAAAATACGATAGAAAAAGATATAATCATTTCAAAAAACTTGAGCTCTCAATAGAGCAAAATAAAAAACTTTGTAAAATTATAAAATTAAAAAAAAAAAAATGTTCGGCATCAATATGGGATGTTGACCAAGTAGAAATATTTAAGAAATATATTGATATTTTTAAAGTTGGATCTGGGGATATACATAATTTTGAAATAATAAAAAAAATTATAAGAACTAATAAACCATTAATCATTTCAACGGGCTTATGCAATATTAATGATATTAAAAAGACAATTACATTTATTAATAGTGTAAATAAATTTTATATAAAATCTAAAAAACTTGCTTTATTGCATTGTAATACCGCTTATCCCACTCCGAAAGAGGATGTTTGTCTCGGGACTTTGGATTATCTTAAGCAGGAATTTAGTTTACCAGTTGGTTATTCAGATCATTCAATTGGAAAAGAAATTATTACATATGCTTTTTTAAAAGGTGCAAAAATAATAGAAAAACATTTTTCGAATAATCTAAAAAAAAAATCATTTAGAGATCACAAAATCTCACTGAACAAAAAAGGTGTAAATAACTATCTAATAGATATAAATAAAATTAGTGAGTATTTAAATACAAGGTATTCGCGTACTAAAAGCGAAAAAAAACAAAAAAATTTGTATTCTTTTAGACGATCAATATATGCAAAAAAAAATATTGGAAAAGGGGAATTATTTTCAAATAAAAACTTAATTTGTTTAAGACCTTTTAAAAAAGACAATTCAAAAAAATATTTTAATTTAGTAAATAAGAAATCTAAATTAAAATATAAAAAAGGCGATCTAATAAATTTATGATGATTGATCCGCTTATATCTGTTTATATCGTAAACAGAAACTATGGTAGATATTTAGAAAATGCATTTAAAAGTGTATTAAATCAAAATTTCAAATCATTTGAAATAATAGTTATTGATGATGCATCAAACGATAAATCAAAAAAAATAATTAAAAAATTTGAAACCAAAAATTTATGTAGAGCAATATATAATAAGGTCTCAAAAGGATTAATCAAAAGTTCAAATATTGCCATTAAATCTGCAAAAGGTGAATTTGTTTTGAGACTAGATGCTGACGACTACTTAGACAAGAATGCATTAACAATTTTATATAATGAAATTAAAAAAGATAAAAATATTGCATTGGTTTACTCAGATTATTTTTTAGTAGATGATAAAAAAAATATTTTATCCTTAGAAAAACAATTGAAAAGAAGTAAATCAAAATTTGATGATAAACCAGTTTTAGCGGCTTGTTGTTTGATAAGAAAAAGCTCTCTTTTTTCTGTAAATTTATATGATGAGCGATTTAACAGACAAGATGGATATGATTTATGGTACAAACTTATTCAAAATTATAAACTTAAACATATTTCACTTCCTTTATTTTATTACAGAAGACACAGCAATAACTTAACTAAAAATCAAAGCAGACTATACAAAACAAGAACAAAAATTCTTAGAAAATTTTCAGAAAAAAAGAGTAAAATTAAAAATCTACATATAAATTGTGTGATACCAGTTAGAGGTCCAAATATTAACAAGAATTGCAATTCATTAGAGAAAATAAATAATAAACCATTAATTTTTTATACTATAGATGAGGCATTAAAAATTAATGAGTTTAAAAAAGTTATTTTAAGTACTGCTGATCTAAAATTAATATATTTAGTAAAAAAAAAATATAAAAATAAAATTTTTTATCATAAAAGATCAAAGCATCTTTCCGAGCAAAATATTGATTATAAAGAAGCAGTAATAAATGCAATTAATAAATTTGAAAAAAAAATAATCGATTTAATAGTTATAATGACTTATGAAAATCCACTCAGAAAATCCTTTTATATAAACCAAGCAATTAGTAATTTAATTATTCATGATAGTGATAGTGTAATTGGAACAATTCCAGATATAGATAATAATTATTATAAATATTCTAATAAAGGTTTAAAATTAATTAGTAATGAGAAAGATCATAAGTTGCGGTTAGAAAAAAACCTAATTTTAAAAGATGTAGGTGCATTTACCGTATATAAGTATAAGTCATACTTAAAATCCAACAATCTCAAAACAACAAGCATAGTATTGGATGAAAAAGATAGTTTTATAATAAATAATAAAAAAGATTTGAAATTTTTAAAAGAGGTTATGTGAGAATACTGATTACAGGTTGTTGTGGATTTATTGGTTATCATCTGGCAAGTTTTTTGTTAAAAAAGAAATTTAAGGTTTTCGGTATAGACTCTTTAAATAATTATTACGATATTTCACTTAAAAAAGAAAGATTAAATTCTCTACGTAACTATAAAAATTTTAAATTTAATAAAATTGATATTAGTAATAAAAAAAAAATCAAAAATTTTTTTGATAAAAATAAAATTGATTTAATAGTAAATTTGGCCGCATATGCGGGTGTACAATATTCTCTTAAATATCCCGAGTTGTATTTTAATACAAATGAATTAGGATTTTATAATATACTAGAAAATGCAAAAAGAAAAAAAATAAAAAAAATAATTTTTGCATCTTCTTCATCAGTTTTTGGTAATAATGATCTTAAGTTTGCTAAAGAGAGTGATAATACTGATAACCCAATTTCATTATATGCAGCAACAAAAAAAAATAATGAAATATTAGCAAGTTTTTATGCAGAACATTTTAAAATGCAAATTATTGGTATTAGATTTTTTACAGCATATGGCCCATTAGGAAGGCCAGATCTTTCAATTTATAAGTTTGCAAATGCAATTATAAATAGTAGACAAATTATTTTAAATAATAATGGCAATCATTTCAGAGATTTTACTTACATTGATGATGTGATCAATTGTTTATATAGATTAATTAGATTAAAAAAATTTCACAAAGTTGATGAAAAGAAAAATAAGCATTTTCAGATTTTTAATTTAGGAGGTGGAAAAAAAATTAAAATTACTCAAATTGTTAAGATACTTTTTAATCTATTAAATAAAAAAACAAAGGTTAAATTTGGACCACGAAAAAGAGGAGATATAATTTCTTCAAGTTCATCTACTTTAAAATTAACTAGAAATATAAATTATAAACCTAAAACCAATATAAAGAATGGTTTAAAATTATTCTCAGATTGGTTTATTAATTATAAAAGAATAAATAATTAGTTTTTATTTAAATGCATAAAATCGACGAAATTCACAAAATATTTAAAAGTTTAAAAATAAAAGAGAATTTTATTATAATTCATTCTGATATTGTTGGATTAGGTTTTAAAAATTTTTCAGTTTCAAGATTATGGGAGATTATATTTGATGCGATTGGAAAAAATAAAACTTATATTTTACCTACATTTACATTCACTAGAAAAAAGTTTTGGGACCTTAAAAATTCTCAAAGTGAAACTGGAGTTTTATCAGAGTATTTTAGAAAATACATAGCCTCAAGAAGAACTGTCCATCCTATTCATTCTGTTTCAATTTATGGAAAAAATTCTAATGATATACCTGAACATAAATGTTCATCTAGTTTTGGAAAAGGTTCTGTTTGGGAATGGTTATGTCGAAATAAAAATGTTTGTAATTTATCTTTAGGAGTTAAATTAGAGGGAGGGGCATCCATTTGTCATTTTCCAGAGGAGTTTATTGGCGTAAAATACAGAAATTATGTTCAAATTAAGGATAAAATTATTGTTCCTCCTAAAAAAAAAGTACTGTCTAATTATAGTTATTATGCCAGAACTATAAAAAAAAATCTTGAAGGTAACAATGACTGGTCTAAATGTGAGGAAGATTTGATAAAGTCAAAAATATTAAAGAGAAAATACTTTTTTAAAAGTCAGTACCCAATATCCAAAATGAATGCATATTATGCTTCGAATTTTATAATTAATAAACTAAAAAAAAATCAATTTTATCTTGGAAATTTTTTTTCAAAGAAATGAGTTATTTTTCAAGTTTCATATATGAGTGAGTTAGACCAACTCCAAAACCACATAACACAATACTTTTTGAAGATAAAATTTTTTTAAAATTTTTATAAAATACCAAAGGTATTGAGGTTGAGATTAAATTTCCATAATCTTTATAATTTGTTGGAATATATATTTTTTTATCTTTATTAATTGAATTTAAAACTAAATCCATAACAACTTTACCAGCCTGATGAATTAGTATTGTTTTTGTATTACCTCTAGAAAATTCTTTTAATTTTGGAATTACGTTTGTTAAAGCAAATTTAACAATTTCAGGACCATCCATACTTATAAAATTTTCATTTTTATTAAGATTATTCATCTTTAAGAATTTTTGTGAATTAGGTAAAGTTTGTGAAAATTTTTTTTTAACTTTCCATCCATTTTTTGAATATGAAATGATAGAGGCGGAGCCTCCATCACTAAATAAACACTTGATATATTTATCTTTTTTTCTTATGAATTTAGAATATGTATCTGATGTTGTAAGAAGTATTTTGGCTGATTTATTTGATAAAATAATGTCGTGACACATACTTAAAGCGTCGACATAACCAGAGCATCCTGAATTTAAACCAATACAATTTATATTATTATTTTTAAAATTGAGAAAGCTTGCAATGAAATGTGCTACAGATGGAAAAGCATAAGAAGGGGTATTTGAAACACTCAATATATGAGTGATATTATTTAAAAATTTTTTTCTTATTTTTTTAACACAGCTTATGGCTATTTGTTCAGATGTTTGCTTACTATTACTTATATATCTACTTTGTATTCCAGTTTTTTCAAATATTGAATTTTTTTTTAAATTAAATTCTTTTTCAATAAGAGAGTTTTTAAGTTTTTTTTTGCCTAAACAAATAGATATTTGGTCAAATTTAATCATTTGATTACAATATTCTTTCCATTAATTTTTCTATTATATAAAGTTTTTTTTAACCTAATTGAAACTTTATTATTATTTAAAATATTTATTTTACTCCTTTTAACCAAAGGAATTTTTTCAATTAAATTATTACCCATTTTATTATTTAAAAGACCTAAAGATATAGTATTAAATCTTAAAAACCTTTTTTTTTGCTCTATGTGCAAAATTTTACTGGCAAAATTTAGTGCATTTTTAGAAATAGAATATATTGCATTTCCAACTTCTGGTTTATCTGCAGAAATTGATGAAATAAAATAAATACCTCCATTTTTATTTATAATTTTTTCAAGAATACAAAACTTAGCTATCATCAAAGGTAATTTTAAATTTATATTAATAATTTTATTAAATTCAGTGTTTTTAAAATTACTTAAAAATGAAGTATCAAATATTCCATTGAAAATTAATACATTATCAAATTTATATTTTTTTATTTTTTTAAATAATTTTTTTACCTCTTTTTCAGAATAATTTTTAAGAATAAAATTTTTCTCATAAAAATCAAATTTTTTACGACCTAAGTTACAAGAATTTTTTAATATTTTAGATAACGCAATTGCAATTTCACTTGATCCTCCAACAAAAAGATTTTTCATTTTTTTGCAATTGTATCATTAATTAGTTTATCTAAATCATTTACCATTTTTATTTTTTTTAATTTCTTTAAGTCTATATCTTTTTTAAATTTTTTATTAATAATAGTTAAAAGCTTAATTTGTGACATTGAATCCCAAATAAAATCCTCTAATTTGGAATTATATTTTAATTTCGTTTTTGTTGTTTCTAAAACTTCTGAAATAATTTTAAGATTTTTCATTTGATTATAATAATGGATTGTATATTTATCATAAAAGTTATATCTTGGCTATGATGATATCTAATACAGGGTTTAAAATATTTCAATTTTGTAAAAAAATAAAAAAATTCAATAGAAGCATTACAGGAGCAGGAAACAGACTCACTTTAAAGGAGATTAAAAAAGAAATAAATAATCTTAAAATATTATACTTTAAATCAGGTTTTAAGGCATTTGATTGGGTAGTGCCAGAAGAATGGAATGTGATTGATGCTTATATTAAAGATCCTAATGGTAAAAAAATTGTAGATATAAAGAATAATTACCTACATCTTGTTGGTTATTCAAAGCCTGTCAAAAAACTTAAAATTAATTTAAAAAATTTAAAAAATAAAATTTATTCATTGAGCAAATATCCAAATGCAATACCTTACATAACAACATACTACAAGAAAGATTGGGGATTTTGTATGACCCATGCACAAAAGAAAAAATTAAAAAAAGGAAACTACATAGTTAATATTAATTCAAATTTTAAAAAAGGAAAAATGGACTATGGGGAGGTTTTTATTCCTGGTAAAAAAAGAAAAGAAATTTTTATTTCAACTTATATCTGTCATACACAAATGGCAAATAATGAGCTATCTGGTATAGGCGTAACAACTTTTTTGTTAAAGTATTTAAAGAATTTACCTAAACAAAATTATTCAATTAGAGCAGTTTTTATTCCTGAAACTATTGGATCTATATCTTATATAAAAAAAAATTTAAATTATTTAAAAAAAAATGTTATTGCGGGGTTTAACATTACTTGTGTTGGAGATAATAGAACTTATTCTTATCTTCCTTCGAGAAATGAAAATACAATTTCAGACAGCTGTGCAAAACACGTTTTAAATTGGGTATATCCAAAATATAAAAATTATACCTGGAATGAAAGGGGAAGCGATGAAAGACAATATTGTTCGCCTGGTGTTGATTTACCAGTAGCAACAATATCTAGAAGTAAATTTGGAGAATTTCCAGAATACCATACTTCAAAAGACGATTTTGGAAAAGTTGTCACTCCAAATGGATTAGGAGGCTCATATTCACTTTTATTGAAAATTATTCAGGCAGTCCAAAATAACTGCTATCCTATAAGTTTAAAGAAATGTGAACCGTTTATGAGCAAATATAAACTTTATAATCCGCATAAGAATACAAAATATAGTCAATTTCACAAATTTAATTCTAGCAATACAGATCCATTATTCAATTTGCTTTCCCAAGCAGATGGAAAAACATCTTTAATTGAAATTGCAGATAAGTTGTTGGTTCCAGTTTGGGAACTGTATAAAATTTTAGAAGTTTTAAAGAAAAAAAAATTAATTAAAATTTTAATAAAATAACTAGACTTTTACTTCCCAAATATTATTTGAGATTTTTTTATTTATCTTTTCTAAATTATTTTTTAATAATTTATTAAGTTTATTCTGTTTTGAATGAGATATTTTAGTTCTCGATTTTACAAATGTTAAATTATAAAATTCTTCAGCACTTAATTTTAAGCCTTTACATATTGTAGTTTCAAAATAAGAATTGTTATTATATACAGATTTATAAACAAAAAATAAACTATGTATTAATTTAAATAGATCTAATCTATTAGGATATTTTAATTTATCGAAGTTCATACTTAGTAAATTTTCATACTCAAATTTGTTTGACCATCTATTTGCAATCTTAAATTTTGAATTAAAAAAATTTGAATTAGAACATATAGTCTTAAAATTCATATAGGATGCTTCCAAAACGACAGATCCATATTTTGTAATTGCTATACATTTTGATGAGTCAAGTTTTTTCTGAAGTGTATAATTTTGGATTGGAGAATTAAGAAAAAAAATATTATTTGATTTTTTATATTTTTTTCTTAGGAATTCATAAATTTTTTTGTCCCATTCTGCATAAATTGCCAGAGAGCTATTATAAAAATTTGGGTGGGGTTTGACTAAAATATTTTTTTTTTTATTTTTAAAAAAATTCAATGTGAATTCTAACCAATCAAGAGTATTTTCAAATCCATCGTAACCAAACCACATTTGACCATCAGTAAATGAATGAGCATAAATTACATAATCGAATTTTTTATAATCTAATTTTTTAATTTTTCTAAACTTCAAGTGTTGTAGCCAGGGAATAAAATTTTCTTTTTTTGTAAGTTGAGAAATTTTTTTTAATGATTGTCTTTTTTGTTTCGTAGAAATTTGTTGTTTTAAATTTATCTTAATTGCCTCTTCATATTTTTCTAGATATTTTTTTTTATTTTTTTTATTATTAACAAAAAAAATACCATGAGGATAATTATTGGTATAGACAGGAATTTTTTTTTGCGCAAAATAAGAATATATAATTCCATTAAGATACCCACAATGATCAGCATATACCCCTTTAATATCAAAATTATAATAATAATAATCACATGAATTTAATATTTTTCCAGCATAAAAAAAATTTTTTAACAATATTTTATAAAATATAAATTTGCTTAAATAAGTATCAAAACTAAAATAAGTTTGAGATAATATAAATCTTCCTATTTCTATATTATTATATTTTAATTGAGCTCTATTTTTTTTTAGAATTTTTCCGGTTAAAATAATATAAATAAAATAAAATAGATAACGTAAATTGGGAAATTTTTTTACTTCAAAGATTTTTAAATTTAAATTTTTATTTATTAATTTTTCACAAGATATTTTTGAAGCTCCCACTATAAATTTATATAAATAATCGTAGTTTCTTGTAGATAAAAACATCGTTAGGAATTCAGGTAACTTAAATGATTTTTACTGATATCAATAATTAATAAAAAATCAACATAATAGAATTTTAGTTTAAACTTTACTAAATTGATTTTTATTATATAAGTGTGTTCAAATTATGAACAAAAATAATAATGATTTTGAATTATTAAGAAAAATTTCGAAAAAACCAAATATTTCTCAAAGAGAATTGTCAAAACAGCTCGGTTTTAGTCTTGGGAAGTTAAATTATTTAATTAAAGAATTACAAGAAAAAGGTTTAATTAAAATCAAAAATTTTAAAAAGAATAAAAAAAAAATTAACTATCTATACGTTCTTACGCCACAAGGAATTTCATTTAAAACAAAACTTGCTTTAAATTTTATGAAAAGGGTAATGAAAGAATATGATAATATTAAAAAAGAAGAAAAAATAAATACTATAGAAGACTTTGGTATTGGGCATAATAGTAGAAATGCAATTATAGATACTGAAGAAATAGTTGAGGAAAATAAAACTAGAACCAAACCTTTATTTAAAACAATTTCAGTAAATATTAAAAGAAGAACTGTAATTGTAAATGACATATTGTCTAAATATAAAGGAAAACCAATACCAAGCTGGATAGAATTAAGCATTATTGATGTATGCAATAGAAGCTGCTCGTTTTGTCCAAAGTCTGATCCAAAAATTGCTCCTGATACCCATCAAAGAATGCAATTATCACTCATAGATAAGTTATGCCGTGAGTTAAAAGAAATAAATTACAAAGGATCTGTAGTGTTGTGTGGTTATGGAGAACCTATGTTACATAAAGAAATAAATATTATTTGTAAAAAACTGTCAGAAGTATCTTTCGTTGAAGTGGTAACAAATGGGGATCCACTTAATTCAAAAAAAATAAGTGAACTTTATGCAAATAATGTAAATAAATTATTGATTAGTATGTATGATGGAGATCATCAAATCGAAAAGTTTAAAAAAATGACTTCAAAAGCCGGTGTGCCGAATGATTTTGTGATACTAAGAGATAGATGGTATAATTCATCCAAAGATTATGGACTTAAACTGACCAATAGAACTGGAACTATAGATATTGGTGAACAAGAAAAAATAGGAACTTTTACAAAATGTTTTTATCCCTCTTATCAATTTTTAATTGATTGGAATGGAGATGTATTTTTGTGTCCACAAGATTGGCAAAGAAGGGTAACTATGGGGAATATGATGCAAGAACACATATTTGATATTTGGGATGGAAAAATTATGAACAAATATAGAAAAAATTTAATTTTTGGAAAAAGAGTTGATAGTCCGTGTACTTTATGTAACGCGGAAGGAACAATTTTAGGAAAAAAACACGCAAGCGCATGGGCTCAGATTTATAAAACTTAACTTTATGAAAAAAATAACATTAATCACTGGAGCTGGAAGAGGAATTGGAAAAGAGATTGCAATAAAGTTTGGAAAAGAAAATCATAGTATTATTTTATTGGTTTTTAAAAAAAAACAAAAAGATGAGCTATCTAATATTTTGAAAAGAAACAAAGTTGATTTTAAAATAATTGTAGGAGATCTTAGAAATACCAACTTTATAAATTCTTTAAATAAAAAAATTAAAAAAATCGATAACTTAGTTAACAATGCAGCAATGGCTAATACAAAGTATTTTACAGAGGTATCAACAAATGAGATGAACGACCTAATATCCGTTAATCTGAAAGCACCATTTCTATTAAGTCAAATATTCGCAAAAAAAATGATTAAAAATAAAATTAAAGGATGCATAGTTAATATAACTTCTCAATTAGGTCACATTGGAGCATATAATAGGAGTATTTATTGTATGTCGAAATTTGGATTAGAAGGATTTAATAAATCGATAGCCTTGGATTTAGCTAAATATGGAATAAGATCAGTCTCCGTTGCGCCAACAAAAACTATAGTTAATCAATCAGAGAGAAGTAAAACAAAAAAAAGATTAAGTTTAATAAAAAAAAAAATTCCTTTAAGAAAATTTTCAACAACTAAACAAATAGCTGACATAGTTTATTTTTTGACTACTGAAAAATCTTCAAGTATCACAGGCTCATCTGTTATATCAGATGGAGGATGGACTGCAGGAAAGTAGAAGAAAGAGTTTATTTAATTATTTATGATAAAATCTTGGAAAATATTAAAACCAAAATATAAAAATATAAGTCAGTGTTTAATAGATTTAAGAAAAAATAAAGTAATCCTAAGTCATTGGATTATTGATATTATTAAAAATAGGAAAAATAAAATTAAAATTACAAATGTAAAAGTTAGATTATATAGAATTAAAGTAAAAGATTTAGGATTTAAAAAACCAACAACTTTAAAATTAATATACAAAAAAGTTAAAGAGTTAAATTATCAACTTGTTCCAGTTGATATTGCTTTAAGATCAAGACTTTTTTACAAAAACCAAAAAAAGGGAGAATGGTTGAGAATTGCAACTGAAATGAAATCTATGGTGGATAGTGATAATGTTCCACACCTTCCCAAACTAGGTAAAGCACTTAACAAATTTTTTATTGAAACGTATTGGGCATATCCAGGGGCAATTTTTCATCCACATAATGAATTCGTGGTATGTAAGTATGATATTTAAAAAATTAAAAATAAATAGCAAAATATTTTTAAATAGAATTTCAGTGTCATCTATGTGTCAGTATTCGTCAAACAATGGTTCTCCATCACAATGGCACTATAATCATTTAAGTACATTAATGTCGTCAGGAGCAGGTTCTTTAATGATGGAGTCTACGGCTGTTAATAAGAGAGGAAAAATAACTCATAAAGATTTAGCGATTTATAGCAAAAAACAAGTTAGTGATTTTAAAAAACTATTAATACATTTAAAAAAACTTAATAAAAAAATCCCAATTGGAATACAAATTTCTCACTCTGGAAGAAAAGGATCAGCAAACTTGCCATGGGTTAAAAAAGGAAAAAGTTTAACAAGAAAAAATAATTCATGGACTACCTTTGCTCCGTCTGCAATTGAAAGATCTATAGGATGGCCAAAACCAAAACAAATGAAGATTAAAGACATAAAACGATTAATTATTGATTTCAAGAAAGCCGCAACTGCTGCAAATAATGTAGGTTTTGATTGTTTAGAAATTCATATGGCTCATGGCTATTTGTTACACGAATTTATGTCTCCTATATCAAATAAAAGAAAAGATAAATACGGAGGTAATTTAAATAACAGGTGTAGGCTTCTTATTGAGATTTCTCAAATAGTAAGAAAAGTTTGGCCTAAAAATAAAATTTTAGGTGCTAGAATTACTGGTTCAGACCATGTGCCCGGAGGAATTCAAGTAAAACATTCAATATATTTAACAAAAAAACTTGAAAAAGTAGGCCTAGATTATATTTGCGTATCTAGTGGAGGAATTTTACCAAAAACTAATATGAAGTTTAAAATGGGATTTAGAATGAAAATTTCACAAAAAATAAAAAACTTCACAAAATTAAAGATTTGTACTACCGGCATGCTAAATGATTTAAAACTAATTGCAAAAGGAATAGATAACAAAAATTTTGATTTCGTATCTATTGGTAGACCATTTTTGAAAAATCCTAGATGGATCTTTGAAGCAGCAAGCAAAACTAGGCATAATAAGATAGTACCCAAACAGTATCTAAGAGGTTACTAGTGGAGCATAAAATTATATATTTTATAGTAGCTGAGGAAAGTACTGAAAAAATTTATAAGCATAACTCCCTATTGATTGAAGAGTTATCAAAAAAATTTGATTTCATTTATATTTTAAACTTGTTTAATTTAAAACTTTTTTCAAAGAGAAAAAAGTTTGAACACAAAGAAAAAATAAATGAAAAACTTTATGTTGTAAATTTTGCCAATAATAGTGAATTTAAAAAATTTGCCTCACATAGAGAAATAATTGCAATATTTATAATGGGAAAGGACCCCTCTTATTTTAATATACATTATCAAATTAACAAATTTAATATTAAATTAATTATGATTATGAACCAGAGTCAAATTGGTAATAATATGACAGTAGACGTAAATTTTAAATATTTATTTTCAGCTTATAAAAATTACTTTATCAAAGGTTTTTACAGCTTTTTTAGATTACTTACTTTAATGAATATTTTCCCTAAAATTAATTTATTATTTGAATCTAATTTAGAAATTAAAAAATTTATTGAAAATTCAAGAAGTAAAAAAATTGAAAAGTATTTACCATTTTTAAAACTTTCTTATTTTTGTGAAGTTATAACTGTGAATAGTATTTACTTTGATAAGATGAATTTTTTCTTAAAAAACAAAGCTGAAAGTAAAAAAAATATTATATATGTAGACACTCATTTTGATCATCCAGATAGATTATCAAGAGAAGGAAAAGTAGACTCAAATAAACAAAATATTTTTTATAAAAATCTTAAAATTTTTTTAGAAAAAATTTCTGATATTTATAAAATGCCAGTAAAAATTTCAAAACATCCAAATAATAATTCAAATCATGATTTTTACAAATTTTTTGAAATATCAAAAATTGGAACTGATCAGGAAATTTTTGACTCTGATATTGTGATATACACTTTGTCTAGTGCAGTTCTCAATGCAGTTATGTTAAGAAAAAAAATTATCAATGTTAGATCTGAATTGCTTGGAGATTATTTAGGTAATATAAATCGTCAGTACGTGGAGAGTTTAGGTTTAGTATCTTTTGATATAGATAAAAAATACGATTTAAATAAATATGAGTTGGATTTAGAGTTAAACAAATCAAAATTAAATTATGATAATTATATAAATTCTAAACTAATGGCAGATGGAAATAACTCTTCATGTAAGAAAATTTCTGAAATTATTTCGTCAAAGTTTTTTAAAGGTAAAGTTTCTTATGTATAAAACAAGTATAAAAAAAATTTTTCAAATCTTAAATAAAAAGGACAAAAAAAATTTTGTTTTAGCGTTATTTTTACTAATTAATAAATCAATTTTAGAAGTTTTGAGTATAGGATTGCTTATACCAATATTAAATTTTTTAGTAAATGAAGATAGTAAAAATATTATTTATGAATATTTAACTTTTCTAAAAGATTATAATAAAAATGAGATAATAATTATTTTTGTAATATTTTTTTTAGCAATATACTTAATCAAATCTTTATTTATTTTATTTTATAATAGATGGAATGTAAGATTCATAAACAATCTTAACATAAATATGGTTCAAAGATTATTAGAAAAATATTTACAAAAAAATTATAACTTTTTTTTGGAAATAAATTCCGCAACTTTATTGAGAAACCTTACTGTTGAGACAACAATTTTCTCTTCAGGAATTATTGGTCAGATTATTTTAGCAATAACCCATTTGCTTTTTATAATTTCAGTTTGTATATTTTTAATCTTTTTTAATTTTTATTCATTTTATGCTATAATAATTTTATCAATTTTATCTTTTTTAGTAATTAAACTTTCAAATGAAAAATTTAGAAAATGGGGAGAGATAAGACAAAAAGAGAACGCCTATTTTATAAAGAGACTTAACGAGGTAATTGGAAGTATTAAAGAAATTATTCTTTACAAAAAAAAACAATTTTTTTTAAACGAGGTATTTAAGCATAATAAAAATTTTGCTGATGCTAATATTTATAGAGATGTATCACTTTCTTTTATAGGACCTATAATAGAATTTTTAGGTATATTTGTATTTTTTAGTTTTTTGATTATTTTAGTATTATTTTCTTCTATTGGCATGGGACAGTTAGTTGTTTTATTTGGAATTATTGCATTTGCTTCAATTAAGCTTTTACCTGCAGTAATAGGACTTGTTAGAGCAATGCAAACTATTAAATTTAACTTACCTTCAATTAAAGTTATAGAGGATTTGATTGATTATAAAATTGAAAAAAAACAATTTGATAAAAAAGAAGTTAAAAATAAGCTAAATATAGAACAAATAAAATTTAAGGATGTAAACTTCCAATACCCAGCTCAGAATAAATATACTCTTGCCAAAGTAAATTTTGAAATCAAAAAGGGAGATATAGTTGGTTTAATTGGAGAAACTGGAAGTGGAAAAACGACCTTGCTTAACTTGATAGCAAGTTTGATTAAACCAAAAGATGGATCGATAGAAATAAATAATTTAAACTATGAAACTGCGAAACAAAATTTTATGTTAAATATAGGTTATGTGTCTCAATCTGTTTACTTGGCAGATGACTCAGTTTTTTATAACATTTCACTTAATAATAGTTTTAGTGATGAAGATAAAAAAAGAATGTTAAAAATATTAGAATCATTAAATTTACGATATTTAAATAACAAACCAATAGAAAATATTTTATCAATTGGTGAAAAAGGATCTAGGCTTTCAGGAGGGCAAGTACAAAGAATTGGAATTGCAAGAGCAGTTTTTAGAGATCCGAGTATATTGATTTTAGACGAAGCAACAAATGCATTAGACAAGGTAAATGAAGAAAAAATTTTAAATTTTATATTTAAAAAATTTATCAATAAAATTGTCATAATTTGTACCCACAAAAAAGAACTTTTAAAATATTGTAATAAAGTAATTGAAGTAAAAGAAGATTCTTTAGAAATTAGAAAAAATTAGTTTCTTGAGATAGTCTTATTCATCCGATGTCTTTTTATAAAAGAAATATTCATTTTAATACAATGAAAATATAAAGAAATTTTTTGAAAAATTGATAAATTTTTTAAAAAAATTGTTTTTATAAAAAAATCTTTTGTAAGTTCGTAAAAAGGCAAAAATTTATAAATCAATTTTTTATTAAATCTTTTTCTTTTAAGGTAATTATCTGATTTTGAAAAGCCTTTGTCACCAATAATTATATGTCCAGTTTCGACGGTTTTAAATTTACCATTTAAAAGCAAATCTAAATCTGTCATCCAATCAATAGCCAAATAGTCTTTCGATCTATCAATAGTATTTAAGAGAATCTCTCTTCTTGTCAAACCAAAAAAAATATTATGTGATACAAATCTTATCGGAAAAAAATTTTTTATTCTATTATATAGATCTTGATCTAAATTATGAGAATAAGTTTTTTTTTCATCACTTTCAAACCAAAATTTCGAGGATGAACAAGTATATTCTAGATTATTTTCTAAAAATTTTACATTTTCTTCAATATAATCTTCTGAGATCATATCATCTGCGGCATTCCATTTAAAATATTTTCCTGATGACTTATTAAGTACAAATTGAAAGTTGGCTAATGGTAGTATTTCTGGCTGTTGATTATAAACTTTAATTCTATTATCGGTTTTACAAATTTTCTCTAAAAATAAATTTGTTTCATCGGATGAACCATTGTTTGAAATAATTATTTCAATATTTTTGTAACTCTGTTTTAAAATTGAATTTAAGGCTTTTTCTAAATTTATATCGTTTTTTGAATGAGAAAAATTTTGCCCTATATATCTTTTTGCAAAACCATTTTTTACTGGTATTCCAATGCTTATCAATGGTGCCATTAAAATTTTTCCTTTAATAAATTAATATTTTTTTTTATAAAAATGAACTATATATCTTAATAAATATATACCTACTAAATTTAAAGTTTTTTAAAATGCTTAATAAAATTTGTTTCATAATTATAAAATTTTTAGTTTGGTTTGTGAAAAAAATTAAACTTGATATAAGTGCATTCGATAAGATAATATATTGTGTAGGTGATGTCAAAATTGGTCAGAATAAAGAAAAATACGAAATTACTAAAGATTTAACCGAAACTGAAGTTAAAATTTTTTCTCAGAACGGAGAAGATGGAATTATTGATTTTTTATTAAGTACATTAAAACTTAGATCTAGAAATTTTGTTGAAATTGGAGTTGGAAATTACAGAGAGTCCAACACAAGATATTTGTATAATAAATATCATCCAAAAGGTCTCATCATAGATTGTATTGAAGATATGGAAGAAAAAGTTAAACCTTTTGTTAATTTATGGAAAGGAGATTTGAGAATAGTTAATACACAAATTAATTCAGATAATATTCTCCCAGCATTAAATGAATACTGTGATTACGAAATAGATATTTTTAGTCTTGATATTGATAGTATAGATTATTGGATTATAGATAAGTTACCTAATAATATCTCCAAGATATTTGTTGCAGAATACAACCCTGTTTTTGGACCAGATTTAAAAATAACAGTTCCTAATATAGAAGGATTTAATAGAACTCAGTATCATTATTCTAATCTTTGCTATGGCATGTCATTAAGAGCTTTAATAGATATAATGAAATTTAAAGGCTATTATTTTATTG
>MDTB01043904.1_pt1 | contig 19580 bp, 19 predicted proteins | sample 811161 | NCBI WGS metagenome assembly MDTB01 (sample SAMN05326650, study PRJNA326480) | marine metagenome | isolation source: seawater | place: Mediterranean Sea | collected 2009 | reverse complement strand
TTCTTTAAGCTCGCTTACTTTTTGTGCGAAGAAGTCATCGTAATTGATATCACTCATATCGTATGCTCTTTTATTATATAATCCTATTTATGGTATTTTATGCCTTATTTCAAATTCTAAAGCAAGCTGCTATAATAAGAGTATAGACTTTAGTAATAATAATTTTGAAGTGGCGCGTATGTTAATTGTTTTTGGCTCTCTTTGTACGGATTTTTTCCTGAATATTGAAACGCATCCGACGGATAGAAACCCCGTATCAGCGGATATGTATAAAATGTATCCAGGTGGGCGCGGCGGTAACCAAGCCTTGGCTGCGGCGCGTATGGGCGCGAAAACGGCAATTGTTGGTATGATCGGCGATGATCCGATGGGCACGAAGTTGGCGGATAAGCTGCGCTCCGAGGGGGTTCTAACGTCAGGCGTTGGGCGCTCGGAAAAACCGACAGGGTGTAACTGTGTTGCTATTGATGCGGATGATAATCCGCGTATTTATCAGGCGATGGGCGCGAACCAAGATGCTTCAGCGGATCAAATTCCCGATGAAATTTTAAACGAAGCGTCAATGCTTGTTTTGCAGATGGAACTGCCAGAAGAAGAAAATTACAAATTAATGCAGCGCGCGAAAGAAAATGGCGCGAAAATTATGTTGAACCTTGCGCCGATGAAAATGATTCCGCGTAAGTTTTTGAGCATGATTGATTATTTGGTTGTTAATCAACTTGAAGCCAAACAAATCGCTGTCGCTACCGATATGGACCGTAAAAACAATGCGGTGATGATCGCCAAAGGTTTGGCGCAAGAAGGTGCGTTAACCTGCATAGTGACCCTTGGTGAAAAGGGTTCTGTCGCCGTTACCGCAGATGGTAAGTCGTGGGGGATGGGGGCAATGAAAATTGATGATAACATCAGTCAAGAGAAACTATGGGGCGCGAGCGATGCGTATTGCGGTACATTTGCATCATGCCTATATCAAGATATGCCGATAGAAGATGCACTTAAACGTGCCAGCATCGCCGCCTCTTTGGCGTGCCGCGGCGCAGGGGCGCAGCCATCATTCCCTTATTCAGATGATATTGAACAGCAATTAGCGGATATGCCAGACGCAGAGCCAACGCAAGTTTAAGGCGAAATGTTATAGATGGGTGTTGATCATATCGACAATTTCTTCGGCCGTGTATTCATGTTCGCCTGCGACTTCTTCAAATATGATACGTGTGACGAGTTCGGCAAGGTCTTCTTGCGTTTCGGCCCAGTAATCAATAATCGCGCGTCTATACAGGCGTAGGACATCATTTTCAGAAGAATTTGTACGCTCAATACCTGGGGATATTTCGCTGCCAGACTGTAAGTAAAGTAGGACTTCATAAGAATCTTCTGCTTCAAGCAGGCTTTCTGTGTGTTCGTCTACGAAATCCTCAATAACGATTTCTATGTCTTTGCAAAAGGCGGCAAATTCATCAGGAAAGTTTGCTATCGCATTGCGTGCCAAGACTAACAAGTCATCATCACTTGGTGGCGTAGAAAAATTCATAATGATTTCTTGGCGACTCGCTTGCATGAACAAACCCTCTTAACGTGTGAATATTAGATATCTGTATAATTTAATCTTTTTAAACAGCTTTGCCAATATACAGAATTAAGTTGTTCGACTTATTTTTTGCTCTTTATTCGTTTTTCATAATATATGTTTGCAATTCTTGCCAAATAGTATATAAATAATGCATCTCTATATTAGGTGGCGAATGGCACGGTCAAAAAAGGCGAAGCATAAAGCAAAGCAGAACTTGACGAAGATTGAAAGTCTCTTACTCTTTGCGTTTAAATCATATCCTGCGGCAACGTTGGGTGATGATCAATGGGCGGCGTTAATTGGACAGGATGCTCATACACGTGTCTATAAACGTGCGCGAAACGGCCTTGTCAGAAAACAATATGTCAGTGAAACTGTAAGTAACCAGAATAATCCACATAAAAGCACGCCGATATATCGTGTTTGTGATAATGGCGATATTCCGAATTTCTTTATCGCGCAAATACCAGACACGCTGGGCAGTGACACAGAAAAATTCATTCAAATACAGCCTAAAGGCGGCGTTGAGGGTTTGGATGTTAACTTTGTGATTAGAACAAAAGACTTCCATAAATTCTCATTCATGCCTGGGCAAAAAGGCATTTTTACCTTTCAGGCCTTACGTCTTTCACCAGAAGAACTTGCTGCTGTTAATTCCGGCGGGAAAACGACGATTTGTGTTGACCCACAATTCGCATTTACAAAAAAGCGTGAAGCCGCACATGTGATTGGCAGCGCAATACGCGGCGACCAAAAAAGCCTGCGCCTTATTGCATCACCTTATAAAGGTGTTGCCAGTGTCGAGGGCAATAAAAGGCCTTTAAAGTCTGACTGCTTATACCGTTTTAAAATATCAGAATCTTTCTCTCCTTTGGAGGGGCGCATCAGCCTGTCCAAAGATGTTGAGATTTATAACCCTTATAAACAATCTCATGACTTTGCGCATATTATGCAGCATTTTAACCTGTTACAAAAACACAGCCCTGACACAGTTGATGAAGCACGCAAAGTGCAAGCGAACGCAGGGCCATATGTCGCAAGCCCATCTAATGACAACAAATTTATTATCAGTATTGATGACCCAGGAACAAAATGCATAGATGATGCTTTTTCACTGCATAAGCACCAAGATGGTTACAGCCAAGAAACCTACTTAATCGCCGTGCCGCTGATTTTTGGGTTGGATTCCCCTTTATATGACGCTGCCTTGCGTGCGGGGCCGAGCCTTTATGCTGGCAGCCGTACTGTTTGTCCGTCAATTCCTGAAGTGCTGAGCCACGGTAAATCGTCACTGCATGAGGGGCAAGATTGCCCCGTATTGGTTGTGCGTTCTGAATATGACCGCGATGGACGCTTGCTTGAACTGGACTTTGAACAAAGCTTCAGAAAAGACATTATTCGTGTGAACAAAAATATTACGCCGCGTGACTTTAAAGCAGGAATAGGGGCGGGCGACCCACGTTATACCGTATACCAAGAATTTATGGATAAAAGACGCGGGATTGCGCAGTCTTGTCAACAACAACCATTACACCATTTGTTTAATGCCTGCGCCGAAACAGGTATAATTGACGGCAATATTGTCGCAGACAGAATGTTAAACGCGAATGCGTTGGCGGGACACTGGCTTGATAAAAAAGGCCTCGTGGCGGGCTATCGTAATTATGCGCTTAATGCGTCGCCGTCTTATTATGATCATGCGCGTTATAAAATCGGTTTAATATCAAAGGAACTTGCACATATTTTACCGCGCCGCGCATCTGAGTATAAAGCATCGCATGTCATTGCCCTGCTTGATGCGGCAAGCCAGCGCGGTCATTTAGATGGCGTAACCAGAATTATTAAAGAAGCAACGCTTGAGAAGTCACTTTATGCACCAGTAAATAGAGGGCATCAAGAAATTGGTACGTCAGCCTATGCGACGATATCTTCAGCAGCGCGCCGTCCAGTCGATTATATTAACCAGTCCCTCATCCTTTCAGAACTCGGTCACAAAGTCAGTGGCGTAGAGCAGCTTTATGACCGAAGCAATATGCGTAAGCTGTGTGAGCGTTTAAACGATATTCAAATTAGGCAAGCAGCGCTTTTCCAAGCAAGTAAGCAACGCCGTGACCGCGCAGTGATGAATGAAATGTCACAGAGCGTTGAGCCCGCGACAATTTTAGATATAACAGCGCATTCTATGCTGATTAAATATGATCACTTTAACGTGACTGAATATTTTAACGCGCAGGCGCTGGCGGATAGCGGGTTTGTTGTTGATGATACTTGCCAAGAAATTATCCTGCCTTCATATTATAGCGGCCTGCCAGCTGAGCGCTTTGCTGTTGGTAATACTGTAAATATTCGCCTGTTTAAAGACGATGCAAATACGAGCCCGATCCAGCTTTTTAATACCGCGATCTTACCAAAGCATAAGCTTTAATATTGTTCAGGCGCATATACTTTTTTTCACATTCTGAACAAAAGTATGTGTGTTGAAAGCCTGTTATGATATGCTCGTTTTGTAGTAAGGTTTTCCTAACCTTTTTATATTAGAATAAAACTTGTGTAGAATTTAATAGGTGTGTTGTGACTTACTCCCTTGAAAAAGCGTCAGTATTGATCGTCGAAGACATGGTGCCTATGGCCATGTTAACGAAAAAGATTCTTGAAACTTTTGGTTTTGAGGAGGTTTATATCGCCCATACGGGTGAGAAGGCCTTTGAGCTCTATCAAAAACATGCGCCTGATTTGGTGATTACAGATTGGGTTTTGGATGGCATAGATGGCTTGGACCTTGTAAAGCTTATCCGTCGTGACCCACTTTCCAAAAATTCTTATGTTCCGATAATTCTTATGACGGGGTTTTCACACAAATTACGTGTGATGGCTGCGCGTGATATTGGTGTGAGCGAGTTTCTTGTTAAGCCATTTACAGCAAAAGATTTATACGCGCGCATAGTGCAGGCCGTTGAAAAACCAAGAACATTTGTTGATAGCGGTGAGTTTTTTGGCCCAGATAGACGGCGTAGGCGTTCCAAGACGCCGGAATCATGCCCATCACGCCGCATGGATGATGTACGCCGTAATACATCAGGGGAATAAAACAACCTTCGTTTAAATGAGTTGCGTAATACTGTTAGCCTATGAGCCACAAAATTAAAAAAATAATACCCCCCAATACATTAAAAAACAAAGTCGGCTCTGGCGGCATTTCGCCTGCGCTTCTTGAGCGTGCAGAAGAAATAGTTGAAGCGGGGGATACTGGGTTTGATGAGTATGTAGAACAGCAAATTATCACCTTAGAGCGCAATATAACGGCGTTAAAAGAGGGGGATGAACTCGCCTTACAAGAGCGATGGGCACTTACAACACCAGTGATGGCGCTTAAAGCGCATGGCGCAATGTTTGGTTATAAGATTATTTCAAATATTGCGAATGAAGTTCTTCATATATTAGAAGCTAGTAAGGTTTTTAACGATGATCTACGAGACATTTTGCGCGGTTTTAAGGCGGCGCTGCATGCGGTTCTTGATCAAGGCGGCAAGGCCATTGAAGGTGATGCCGCACAGGAAATAACGCAGGAAGTCGCCAATGCTTGCATACGTTATTCCACAAAATATGAAATGTTAGATTGATGCGGTGTGAACGGTTTGGCTGCCCTGCAACGCATCAGTGACATCTGCAGCGGTGGGCAGCGCGGTCTGCGCACCAAGTTTCAAACAGGCAAGGCTTCCAGCATAAGCCGCGAATTTTAAAGCGAGTTCAACAGGCTGCTGCAATGATAGGGCGGCGGCAAACGCCCCCGAAAAAGAGTCGCCTGCGCCTGTTGTGTCAATTAAATCTTGCGCATTAATCGGCATGGCATCGGCATTTATTGTGTTCCCTTGCATCATCTGTGCATAAGCGCCTTGTGCGCCGCGGGTTATAATGCAGTGACATTGTAGGGATTCAGATATAAGTTTGGCTTGCGCGGTATAGGGGACGACTTCACGTTGCTGCGCCCCTGAAATATAATTATATACAGCAAGGGCTTCAAGCTCATTGGCGATCAGATAGTCAACATGATCAAATAGATCTTCAGGGAAGATTTTTGGCACGGGGGCAAGGTTTAATATGGTCGTTGCACCTTGTGCCTTGGCATGTTGAAGCGCGGCAATAATTTCGCCATGCGCAACTTCCATTTGCACGATAACAACATCCTCGGCGGTGACTTCTGATTGCTTAAGTTGCGCCGCGCGGCAAAGGGCGTTAGCCCCCGCATTAAGCACAATGTTATTTTGCCCGTGTTTATCAATATAGATATTTGCTATTCCTGTTGGCGCATCAACGCGCTGTATATGGCTTGTGTCGATGTTTTCATGGTGCAGAGTATTTATATGAGACTGCCCATATTCGTCATGACCGACAGCGCCAATCATCACCGCTTTCGCCCCGCATCTGGCAGCAGATATAGCTTGGTTAGCGCCTTTGCCGCCATTGAGTATGTTAAAGCTAAGTGCGCTAATAGTTTCGCCTGCGCGGGGGAATGCGTCAAGCTGATAGCATAAATCTGTATTCATTGACCCGAATATAATAACGCGCATAAAAACCTCTAATATCTCATGATAGTGGCCATCATAATCAACAGCGCTCAATGCGTCAAATTATCAGCGATAAAGCTTATTTGATATTTATGTGGAAACTGTGATATACTAAATACTTATTATATAAAAAATTATAGTTACGGGAATTAGATATGAACATATTATCAGGTGTGTCAACGAATACAGCGCAAACAACCCAGCTGCAGACCCAGCAAAATGTTGTAAAAGCGAATGCTGAGCAGGATGTTAAGGCCGTTAATCAGCAATTGGATGAAGGCAATCAGATTCCTAAGAATGCGACTCGCGGAACGCTGTTAGATATTGTTATCTAATTTATGCGAAAAATTGAGAATATAAAAAAACGGCGCTGATTTTAGCGCCGTTTTTTATTGTCTATGTTTTGGCGTTTTAAATACCATTTTGTATAAAGTCCGACATATTCTGTGCGAAGCTTGTTGGGTCGCTCACAGACTCGCCTTGAATGATGCGCGCTTGGTCGAGCAATAAATGCGTTGCTTTTTCAAGCTTGCCATCGGAATCATTCGCTGCAATTTCAGCCATTCTCATGATTAATGGGTGGGTGGCGTTTATTTCCAATACACGCTTTGACTCACCTTGATATTGCTGCTGTAGGCGTAGCATTTTTTCAAGGTTAAGGTCGGTTTCTTTATCGCCCGCAACCAAACAAACAGGGGAGCTGGTCAGGCGCGTTGATGTGCGCACATCACCAATTTCATCACCAAGGATAATTTTCATACGGTCGATAAGTGTAACGAAAGTCGCGTCATCCTTTTTATCTTCTGCTTTGTCATCTTCGACTTTATCTTTGGCTTTTTCGCCTGCGCCTTGTGCGATGTTATCAAGGTCGATATCGCCTTTGGTCACGGAAACAAGCGGGTGGTCTTTAAAGCCCATTGCGCTTTGAATCCAAAAATCATCAATCGTATCTTCAAGAAGCAAGACTTCGATACCGCGCGATTTAAAGCCCTCGATCTGTGGGCTGTTTTTCAAAGAATGTGCCTTTGCGCCGCTAATGTAGAAAATGGATTTTTGACCATCGCCCATACGGCTGACGTAATCCTCTAGACTGATCAGCTTGCCATCTTCATGGGTGGAGTAAAAGCGACATATTTTGAAAATATCATCACGATGCTGAACCGCGTCATATAAACCTTCTTTAATCACTGGGCCGAATTGTAGCCAGAATGCTTCAAATGCAACTGGGTCTTTTTCAGCCAGCGTGTTGAGCTCTTTTAATACGCGGCGCGTAATCGCGGTGCGGATTTTTTGCAGCACGACATTGTGCTGCAACATTTCGCGTGAAATATTCAGCGGTAAGTCTTGGCAGTCAACAATGCCTTGCACAAAACGCAGCCAAGGGTGCAGAAGCTCTTCACATTTATCGGTGATAAAGACGCGTTTCACATAGAGCTGTAATCCCGCCTTGCGTGAAGGGTCATATAAGTCCCAAGGGCGCAGAGAAGGGATGAAGAGCAATGAAGTGAACTCCAATGTGCCTTCGGCTTTCCAGTGTAGCGTAGAAAGCGGTTCATCAACGCCGTAACCGCCACTTAAATGGCCGAAAAAGGCATTATATTGTTCTTTCGTAATTTCAGATTTTGGACGTAGCCACAGGGCTGATGCTGTGTTCACAGCTTCCCATTTTTGTCCTTCTTCAAGTTCATCTTTATAACCAACATATATAGGAATATCGATATGGTCAGAATAGGTCAGGATGATGTGTTTTAAACGTTCATCAATCAAATAATCACTGCCGTCATCTTTTACCGTGAGAATGATGGTTGTGCCGCGTGGGCCAATAAGTAAGTCTTCTTGTTCTTTGCTGGCGCTTTCAATGCTATATCCAGTCTTGCCATCCGATGTCCAAAGCCAGGTTTCTTTGTCACCCGCTTTGCGTGATATGACTTCGACTTGGTCAGATACGGTGAAGCTGGCATAAAAACCAACGCCGAACTGACCAATTAGGTTTAGGTCGCCTTTAGCGCCAGCTTCTTGCTGAGACTTAATTGCATCCATAATCTGGCTTGTGCCCGAACGCGCGATTGTGCCGAGGTTTTCGATCAAATCATCATGGTTCATGCCTACGCCATTGTCGCAAATGTAAATCTTCCGTGATGTCGCATCTTTGCGAATTTCAATGCGTAAATCGCTATCGCCTTTAATCAACTTATCATTACTCAATGCGTCATAACGCAAACGGTCACATGCATCAGCGGCGTTGGAAATAAGCTCACGCAGGAATACATCACGGTTAGAATAAAGTGCGTTTGCCACAATATCTAATAGGCGGGATACGTCAGCGCTAAAGTCTAAATTTTCAGTAGTCATGTTTTTCTTTTACCTGTCATTAATGTCAGTTAAATGTCTTATGGGTACAAAACGGCCTTGTCCCACGGTGAATCCTCATTATTTCTAGTAAACACGCAGCGTGTATGCAAGCGATATTCACCTTCTTGCCAGAATTCTATGGATAAAGGGACGATAACGTATCCGCCCCAATGTGGAGGACGCGGAATGGCGCTGTCATCCTTATATTTATGAAGTAGATCTTTTACATCTTTTTCAAAGGTTTCGCGTGATTCCATCGGCTGAGATTGCCGAGATGCCCATGCGCCGGCCTGACTTTGCGGGTGGCGGGTCGCGAAATAAGCATCTGATTTTTTATTGCTCGCGGCGCTGACTGTGCCACGTACGCGTACCTGCCTATTAAGCGATTTCCAGTAAAGACATATTGCGGCCTGCGGGTTTTCAGCAAGCTCTTTTGCTTTTGCGCTGCCTTTATTAGTGTAAAAATATAACCCTTCAGCGGCAATTTCTTTTAATAGCACTGTGCGAATATCAGGCAGCATATCAGCGCCGACCGTTGCCAGTGACATTGCGTTCGGGTCACGAGATTCGGTTTTTTCGGCTTCGTCTAACCATTGCTGAATATGGGCGATAGGGTCTGTTATGCTATTCATGTCTATATTCATAGAAAAAATGCCTTATATTTATTTATATGTTGCTTTTTTAACCTAATGCTTCATCTATATATATAGATTTTTTTTCAAATGAGGAGATCGATAATGAGAAAAATATTTTCGGCAATTACAATTTTTGCCATGTTGTCACTAACAGCATGTGAACAAGCAGGTGTCAATAAATCACAAATAGGCACAGTTGGTGGCGCTGTTCTCGGCGGCCTTGCTGGCTCTCAAGTTGGCGGTGGTTCTGGCCGTCTATGGGCTGTTGGCGCGGGTACATTGCTCGGTGCTTTCCTCGGTAAAGAAATTGGTACATCATTGGATAAAGCTGACTTAGTTTATGCTGAGCGCGCTGCAGAAACTGCACATAAAGCGCCAATTGGTGAAACCATTTCATGGAACAACCCTGAAAGCGGTAATGCGGGCGATATTACGCCAGTCAAAGACGGTTACGCTGAAGGCAGCGGTCGTTACTGCCGTGAGTATAAGCAAACCATTTACATCGATGGCAAAGCTGAAACTGCATATGGCACAGCATGCCAAGATAAAAACGGCGCGTGGCAAGTTATCTAGTACGCGATCATATATTCTGAATGATAAAACGCAGCTTGGTTTCAAGCTGCGTTTTTTGTGTGTGTGTTGTTGTCTGCTTATTCGCCGCTGCGTTATTCTGATGTGTCTATTTTAATGCTTTGTTCATCTTCATTTATCACTTTGGGGCTTTTACCTAAAGGCTTGGATGCGCGTAGCGGAGGAATGCTTCCGCCCATGCCTGCGCCGCCCATACCCGGCGCGGCGGGCGCGGCAGCCTGTTGCGGTGCGGCGTGTAATTGCTGTGATGGCGCTTGCGGCGCGGGGGTGTTTGGCGCAGGCACAGGCATAACGGGGCTCGGGTCAATTGAGAGCTTATTCGTGTATGCGGGGTCTGCCAATGTCTTCTCAAATGATTCAAGAATATTTCTATAGTCCTGATTCTCTGCGTAATGCTCTACCACACTCTCTAACGTGGTTGTGCCGCCACTTTGGCGTGCCTCAAGAATTTTATGGCTTAAGGATTCTAGCGATTCCCATTCGCTATGCGACTTAACGCCCTCATACTCAAGGCGGGCGGCTTGTTCTGGTGTGCGTCCGGCTTTGAGGGCTTTGTCAAAAGCCTTGGCCGATGCTTGCAGCGCGGATGCCGTCCAGCCAAGGGCTTTACCTTGGCTAAGACGTTCGTTTTGGAATAAGGCCTCATCCAAAAATGGGCGGTTGCTTGATGTTTTAATACCTTGGATCAAGGCTTCTTCAAAGGAGTGGTCGCTCTGTTCTTCATGCAGTTCTTTAAGCTTCGCTTTGTCTCCAAAGCTGTTATAGACGGATTTTAAATCTTTTGGTGAAAGCATTTCTACGCCAAGGATTTCTTGCAGTAAAATGCCATTGGCGCGGATTAACGGGTCAAGGCCGCTATTAATGCAGGCGCTAAGAATTTCTTGCTCGGTGTAATCTAGCCACGCCATTGTCGCTGCGGGTTCTGCAAATTCCCACCAGCTATTGATGCTTTCGTCGCTAACATTAAGCGAGATATCTTCGGCGAGTTTGAGCGCGATGGTAATTTTTGATTGTTGATTAATCGGCATGCGTTGCAAATCATCTAATAAAAACTGACAAGATTCCATCGCAAGCGGGAATGCATAGAATAAGGCTTTGTGCGAAGGCTCGGCTTTGACGGCTTGCAATGCGCGTAGGGTACCAAGGGTTAGCGGCGCATTAGGAATATTATCAAAAGACTGCATCAATACAGAAAATATATCAGCTTTCAAATTGCGGCGCGTTAAATCCATTTTATCCGACTTTATCGGGTACTTACTATGCTCATGCTGTCCGCCGTGTTCGGCTTTTTTTACTTCTGCATCTTTGTTAAGCGCGAGCCATAAATGGTGGTATAAATCAGCTTGAAGTTCATTAAGGTTATCATATTGGTCAATGTTTACAGTCAGCAATGAAATGCGCAGCGATTTATAATATAAGCCAAATAAACCTTGTTCAAACGCAATCGCCGTACCTAAATATGATGTTTGGTCATCTTTTAGGCGGTTGTTGCTGATAATACGGCGCATAAATTGTTCGGCTTTATGGCCAGAAAAATTCGTGGCTTCAATCGTTAGCGCGTCATTACGCTGCCCATCATGGTGTGGAATGGCATAAAATGACAGTCCATGCTGCATTTCATTGACCGTTTTTGACAGCTGTTGGCAGATTTGTTTCGCGTTTTTATAAAGAATGGCCATCGGAGGTGCCTCAGACAAGGGATTTATAACTTCACCAATTCTATCATAGAAATTCATAAACTTGTAGGTTAAGCGTATAAAATTCTATTTGTTTATTTGACCTCCGCGCTTTTATGTGTAGGATGCACAAGTTAATTTTGCAATTTTTGCGTAAAAAAGATAAGTAGCGAATAAAAGGGTAAGTATAATGTCAGGATTTATGGCTGGTAAACGTGGCTTGGTAATGGGCGTCGCAAACGACCGTTCAATTGCATGGGGTATTGCGAAAGCATTACATGAAAATGGGGCGGAGCTTGCCTTCACATACCAAGGTGATGCACTAGAAAAGCGCGTACGCCCTTTAGCTGAGAAAATTGGCGCAGAAATTATATTGCCTTGCGATGTAACTGACGATTCAAGCGTTGACGCTGTGTTTGACACACTTGGTGAGAAGTGGGGCAAGATCGATTTTGTTGTCCATGGCATTGCTTTTTCTGACAAGAATGAACTTGATGGCCTTTACCTCAATACAACGCGCGATAACTTTTTAAAAACAATGGACATCTCAGTGTATTCATTCACAAAAGTCGCGCAAAAAGCTGCGCCTTTATTGTCTGAAGGAGGCTCATTACTTACACTTACATATTACGGCGCGGAGCGCGTTATGCCACATTACAATGTCATGGGCGTTGCAAAGGCTGCATTGGAAGCATCTGTACGCTACCTTGCGACAGACCTTGGCAGAGATGGCATCCGCGTGAACGCAATTTCTGCTGGCCCGATTAAAACATTGGCAGCAAGCGGCATTGGCGATTTCCGCTACATCCTTAAATGGAACGAGTTAAACTCACCCATGAAACGTAACGTTACAATCGATGAAGTCGGCAATAGCGGCCTGTATCTTCTTTCTGATCTTGGTGCGGGCGTTACTGGTGAAGTGCTGCACGTTGATTCAGGCTACCACACTGTAGGCATGGTTTCGATTGATTCTGCGGCGGAAACAGCTGAACTTTTGAGTAGTATTGCTCCGAAAAAAGTAGAAGCTGCTGAATAAGTTATATTTAAGGGGGCAATATGCTCTGGTCTAAGCCATATACAGTCGATGATCTGGAAGGCTTCCGTAATGCCAATATGGGTACCCATGTTGGCATTCGTTTTGAGGAAGTCGGTGATGATTACATAAAAGCATCCATGCCGGTTGATCACCGCACGGTGCAGCCTTTCGGAATTTTGCATGGCGGCGCGTCTTGCGTGCTCTCAGAAACTCTTGGTTCTGTCGCTGCATGGATGTGCGTTGACCCTGACAAGCAAATGATTGTTGGCATTGAAATTAATGCCAACCATATCAGATCCGTCCGTGAAGGGCGCGTGATAGGCACATGTAAGCCATTTCAAACTGGCCGTAAACTGCATGTTTGGCAAACCGAAATCCATGAGGAATCCACTGGCAAGATTGTCTGCGTCAGCCGCTTATCGGTTATGATTTTGGATAAGCCTGTGCAGAAGGGCGCTTAAAGATCAGCGTCCTAAAAACCTTTGTAATCTTGCATCATAATCTAATGACTTTTGAACGAAATCACCTTTACCGCGATTAGTCATGTTTAGTATCGCATTATCTTCATCAAGCCAGCCAGTACATAAACGATCACCGCTTAAATGCGCCATGCGGCATTTATACCAGAAGTTTTTCATGTAAAATGGACGTTCAGACGTCCATGCTTTATAAAAGCTTTCCTGCAGGTCGCTGACAAAGTCGGAACGTTGCTGAATTTGTTCAACATATGCGCCTAAATAATCATTGCTGCGGGTGGAATGGTTGAAAATAGGGAAGACTGTATCAAGCAGCATCAAATCGTCGGCTTGTGTATGTTTATTGCTACGAAAGCCCAAATTACGCTCCCCTGAATCTTGGTTTGTGCCGAGCGTGTCGACATATTCTTGTTGCAATAAATTCGCATATTGGTGACGCTTGCGATCATAAGGGATCACACCCGGCATGATTTGAATTTTAAATTGCGGTAAATGCACCGTGCCTAGCGGGGGTAATGATTTATGGTGATAAACCTGCCCATATTGCATATAGGATGAGGCCGTTTTTCCATTACCCTTTTGCCACGGATACATACGAACGACGCAGCCAAAATGGTTCAAGAATAAATTAAAGCCTTTTTCATGGGTGCGTTGCACTTCGTTTATGTTGGGCAGCGGTAAAGCAAGTTTATTAAAAATTTCACTTAAATGATAAAGCGACGGATTGTCGCTGTGTTCGCGCTTAATAAGCGGCCTGTCAAAACCCTTGTCGAGTATCTCCACAATCATAGTCATTCCCCATTCTGTTCTTATATTTATTAGAGATGCTTAACTGTGTTTCCTCAAGCTTCCTTAAGTTTCACAGTGCATGTTCATTTTTGCCTACGGTTTATCGCGAGCCTCTAATATCTTTTTTAAGGATCATAGCGTGCTCAGCGTGTTTTGCCAGATTTTATTTTATATAGCTGAGTTTCCCCTGTACTCATACAGGTTTTCTAATTAGAATTATGGTGATTTTGCGTATAACCATGATGGAATTTTATAAGATGAGCGGTAACTTATTTGGCACGTTGTTTCAATATATAAGCTGGGGCGAAAGCCACGGTCCTGCGATTGGCTGTGTCGTTGATGGCGTACCGCCGCGGATTGAAATTTCAGAAGCAGATATTCAGCCTTATTTAGACCGCCGCGCCCCAGGACAGTCAAAATTCACAACGCAGCGCAAAGAGCCAGACCAAGTAAAAATTATGTCAGGTGTTTTTGAAGGACAAACCACAGGCACGCCGATGAGCCTGCTCATTGAAAATAAAGATCAGCGCTCCAAAGATTATTCTGAAATCAAAGATAAATACCGCCCTGGTCATGCGGATTATACCTATGATCAGAAATATGGCATTCGTGATTATCGCGGCGGCGGTCGTTCATCTGCGCGTGAAACTGCAATGCGCGTTGCGGCAGGCGCGATTGCACGCAAAATATTAGAAACGCAAATATCTAAAGATGTATCGATCCGCGCGGGCGTTGTGCAAATTGGCGATTTAAAAGCCGATACCAAAAATTGGAAAGATGACGAGATTGATAATAATCCATTTTTCTGCCCTGACGCCGATATTGTTAATGCATTTTCACTTTATTTGGACGATAAGCGTAAATCCGGCAGCTCAGCAGGGGCAATCATTGAAATCCGTGCGCGCAATATTCCCGCAGGGATTGGGGCGCCTGTCTATGATAAGTTAAGCGCCGATATAGCCAAGGCCATGATGTCGATTAACGCGGTTAAAGCCGTTGAAATCGGTGAGGGTTTTCACGCGGCGGAGCTTGGGGGCGAAGAAAATGCCGACCAAATTTACATTAATAAAGATACTGGCGAAGCTGAATTTTCATCAAACCATGCGGGCGGTGTATTAGGGGGTATAAGCTCAGGGCAGGATATTATCGTCCGTGTTGCGTTTAAGCCGACAAGCTCTATTTTAAAGCCGCGTGACACAATCACAAAAAACGGAACAGAAACGCAGATTATCACCAAAGGCCGCCATGACCCATGCGTTGGTCTGCGCGGCGCTCCAGTTTGCGAAGCGATGCTGGCTTGCGTTCTTGCCGAACATTGGCTGCGTCACAAGGCGCAATGCTTATAGCTGCGCTTATAAACGCGCTATAGTTTTGTTGACATAATGGCTCGCGCGTGCTACAAAATCCACCATAATCAATTACGGTGCATGCATGTCCAAAAAAGCAGAAATACTCTCAAAAATTGAGAATGATTTAACGTCCCTGAATAAGGAACAAACATTCAACAGCAAGCTTGCCAAGATGGGCAAAGATTCAGCGATCAGCAGCTGCGTAATTGGCGCTTTTTTATTCGCCACGCATATGGGGCTTTCTGCGCTGCATGACCCCGAAGAATACAATGCCGTAAAAGCGGAAATTAATGCAGGTATATTCACTGTGCCAAGTGAATATTATGCGGATTTCCAAGAAACATGCATCCGCAGCGTTTTGAGTGATGATCACGGCATGGATTTAAAAGATATGTCGCAAGGCGAGGTGCTAAGCCTGAAAGATGAATATAATCAGCATCTTGATGAGCGTTGCAGCGATGAAAAATTCAGTAAATATTCACAGTATAATTACCTGCAAACATTAGACGCACCTGACTGGGCACTTAATGGAAGTCTTGCCTTTGGCGCAGGGGCGGGGTTTTATTTCGGTATAACGGGATATGTTGCAAACCGCCGCCGCAAAACACAAAAGAATATTGATAAAAAATCACGTGATTTTGATTTATTAAGTTAATCGAGAGCAACCGCAAAGCAAAGGACGTTAAAATGTCAGTACAAAAATTACCAAAAGCAGAATTACATATGCATATTGATGGCGCGATTGAGCCTACAGTGGCTTATGACGTTGTAAAAGCGGCCTGCCCAGAGCGTTTAGGCGAATTGTTCCGTGAAGATGCGAATGGTGTTCTTGAATATAATTATGATGATTTTATCGGCTTTTTGAACTGTATTGATACCGTTGCGCCGTTGACGCTGCAAACGCCAGATGATTACGAGGCGCTGACCTATGGTTATTTGAAAAATGCCGCTGCAGAGGGCATGGTTTATTGTGAAATGATCGTCTGCCCTGGTATGTGGCATCAATCCCCTGATTATGACTTTGCGGATATGATGGCAGCTTTTGAACGCGGCATTGATCGCGCGGAGCAAGATTTTGGCGTTTACGCACGCTGTAAAGCCACGCTAGAGCGCGGTGACAGCCAAGAGGCTATTGATAAGAACTGGTGGGCTGCAAAACAGATTGTTGCCAATTCTGACCATCCGTATCTTGTTGGCCTCGACCTTGCAAACTTTGAACAGCTTGGCGATATTCCAGGGCATCAGGGTTTGTTCGATTATATTGAGCAAAATCAAAAGAAGCCGTTATTAATTACAATGCATGCCGGTGAAAATGCGGGTCCACAAAATATTAAAGATGCGATGGCCGCGGGCGCAAAACGCGCAGGGCACATTACATGTATTATGGATGATGCGGAGCTTGTTAAAAAAGTTGTCGCAGCAAAATTCCACGGTGAGATTTGCTTATCAAGCAATGCGTTTTCAAAAGCCGTTCCAACATTAGAAGACCACCGCATCACGGAAATCTACAATGCGGGCGTACGCATTTCATTAAATACGGATGACCCAACATTCTTTAACACAACCATCGGTAAAGAATACCAAATTGCCAAAGATACTTTCGGCCTAACGGATTTACAGCTTGTTGATATCACCTTGATGGCAATTGAAGATTCATTCGCGGAAGATAGCCTCAAAGCAAAATGTGTAGAGCGTGCCTATGCATTAATTGAAGACGCCTATAATTACACACGCCAAGAGGTTGTCCAAAATCGTGGCTCTGCGGACGTTAAAGCGCAACCTGTTTTAAAATAATTTAGGCAGAAAACAGCAGATAAAGAAAAACCGCCAAAGCTGAGACGCGTTGGCGGTTTTTTATATGGTTTTACATGACGTATTTTAAACGTAATTAACCGTCAAAATCTCGTAATCTTTTGCGCCTTTCGGTGTTTTTACAGATATGCTGTCGCCTTCGCCTTTGCCAATCATCGCGCGGCAAATAGGCGCCGTGATGGAAAGCTTACCCTTATCCGCATCGGCTTCATGTTCACCGACAATTTGATACTGCGTTTCTTCTTCAGTCTCTTCATCAATAACGGTGACTGTTGCGCCAAACTTAACTGTATCGTGCCCAACCATGCTCAGCGGATCAATAATTTGTGCGCGTGACATCACGGCTTCAAGTTCCATGATGCGGCCTTCAATAAAGCTCTGTTGTTCACGCGCTGCGTGGTATTCTGCGTTCTCGGACAAATCGCCGTGTTCACGCGCCGTTGCAATCGCTTCGATAACAGCGGGGCGGCGGACTGATTTAAGGTTTTTTAGCTCTGCTTCTAAAACCGCATGTCCTTGTTTCGTTACTGGAATTTTTTCCATTATTTTTAGTTCCTTTGTTTAAGGGTTCTTTATTTATATCTAAACCGTGAAAACTTTTGTGTATTTTAAAACCAGAAAGGCCAGATTAAATATATTTCATATCAGGTCAATAGAAATCTGGGGCTTTGGGTCAGTCTCTATACTTTATATGTATTTAATGAGGCCTGACCCTTAGGGCGCTTTGACGAAGTTTTTCCATTCAGGAATGACGAGGCCTTCTTTGACCAGTTCATTTGTTAAATGCTGTATCTTGATCATACTTACAGCCATATTGAACACTTCTTGCAAGCAGCTCTTCCCGTCATAAGGGCGGCCATGCTCTTTTAAATGGGTCATGTTTTTCAGGTAATCTGTTTTCCATACGCCTTGAATTGTATCATTGAAAATCATATTGGCATCTTCAACAAGGGCGTAATATTCTTGCGCCTGTTTATGTGTGATGTACACATAGTCATGTGGATCTCGCCCACAATCAAATTCACGTTTTTTGGCGTTATATATATGGGTTTTATGTGCCCTGATGCGGTCTTGGAATTCGTATATTAAACCGAGGAACACGGTTTCATCGGGCATGTTTTCAAAATGCTTTCGGCCGTTATACATCGCATATTGATGTGTACCGCACATGATCGTTTCTTCAGCCTTGATACTTACATCACGGGCTAAACGATAAAATTCGAGATAGGAATCATATAATTCACGCGGCAAGATGACGAATCTCACGCGTAGATCCTTCCCATTAAAATCTGATGAGAGTTTATTGTGCTCTCCCATATACCTGCTCTTATTTTTATTATTATTGTTTTTTATTTGTTATGTACATTAAGTAGCATAGTTAACTATGCCCTGCAACCGGTAAAGGGGATAGGGGGCTTTGCCCCCTAACCATTGAGTATAGGGTTACGCGCCGCCAATACTTCATCAAGGCGCTTACGTGGCGTGTTGACGGGGTAGCTGTGGAATATCTCACCTTCGCCGTCTTTGGCCTTTTGGGCGATCATTTTCATCACGGCGATAAAACGATCCATACTTTCTTTGGTTTCGGTTTCTGTGGGCTCAATCAGCATCGCGCCGCTAACAACCAGCGGGAAATACACGGTCATTGGGTGCATACCAAATTCAATCAACGTCTTGGCAACGTCTAACGTTGTTACGCCGTGTTCTTTTAACCATTTCTCAGAGAGCAAAGCTTCATGCATACATGGCCCTTCAAACGGCACGTGATAATCATCCTGAAGCTGACTTAAAATATAATTCGCAGCAAGTACCGCATCACCAGAAACTTGGCGCAGGCCGTCATTGCCGTGTGATAGCATGTAGCATAGGGCACGCACATGCATACCAAACTGCCCGTTAAAGCCACGCAAGCGTCCCATAGATGTCGGCAGGGCGTCTTTATCAATTAATGTGAATATGCCTTCATCGTCTTTGCCAATCAGTGGCACAGGCAAATAAGGCGCAAGTTCATCTGTGCAGCAAATAGGGCCAGAGCCGGGACCGCCGCCGCCATGCGGCGTGGAGAATGTTTTGTGCAGATTAATATGCATGACGTCAACGCCGAAATCAGCCGGCTTCACGCGCCCGACCAATGCGTTGAAATTCGCGCCGTCGCAGTAAAAATAACCGCCTGCATCATGCAGCAATTTTGAAATTTCAATAATGTCGTTTTCAAACAAGCCGCATGTATTTGGGTTTGTCACCATCATGCCAGCAATGTTTTTGCCATCACCAAGTGCTTCTTTAAACGCAGCAACGCTCAGGCGGCCTGTTTCTTTGGTTGAAATAGTTTTGACTTTAAAACCGCACATGGCGGCTGTTGCAGGGTTCGTACCATGTGCGGAATCTGGAATGAGAATCGTGTCTTTATGCGTCTGCCCATCATCCAAAAGTTTTGCACGTATCGTCATGATGCCAGCATATTCGCCATGCGCTCCTGCGGCGGGTGAAAGCGCAACGCCATTAAGCCCTGTAAGCTGCGCGAGCCAGTTTTGTAATTCATACATTAATGCGAGCGCGCCTTGCACTGTCTGTGGCGGCTGCGATGGGTGAATATGCGCAAAGCCAGCAAGCCGCGCCATTTTCTCATTGATGCGCGGGTTATGTTTCATTGTGCATGAACCAAGCGGAAAAAAACCGTGGTCGATAGAATAGTTACGGGTCGACATACGCACGAAGTGGCGCATAAT
>MDTB01169529.1_pt1 | contig 19581 bp, 18 predicted proteins | sample 811161 | NCBI WGS metagenome assembly MDTB01 (sample SAMN05326650, study PRJNA326480) | marine metagenome | isolation source: seawater | place: Mediterranean Sea | collected 2009 | reverse complement strand
ACCTCGCATAACCTCGTAGAAAAGTAATTGATTGAATTTATCCAATTATTAGTATGAATTACAAGTGTTCTTTAATTATTTAATACCCTGTAATTTTAATTTAGGTTATAATTGTATTTTAAAAGATTTTTTTCAACTTAATAAATAGATATTCTCGAGGAGAGTTTAACATTTGTAATTAAAACGTTATTATTTTTAGATTTAATTTAATTTAATTTAATAAACTGTCTTTTTTTACAGTTATATGTAAGGGAGATTTTGGTTGGCTTTTGTATTTTTTCCCAAATTTAAATAAAAAAAAAAATTAATTTTTTTGAAATGTAGCACCCTTGTAATTATTTCCGTTTGTCGTCAATGTCTTTGGGGTTATAAAAAGAACGGACCGTTATTTTCCTTCATCTGGTAAAATAAAATGTTTATTAATTTTTCTCGAAAAATAATTATATGTTATTTTTTTTTTAAAATTAAAGGGTGTCCCTTAATTTTAATTAATATGCGTATAATTTATTTGTAAAAGGGGTAGTGGGCTTTTTTTATATTACAGACCGATTATGTGTAAAAAACTCAGTAGAAATTGAAGTAAGATAAAATTTTAAATTAACTTTAAAATTTTAATTAAGAACAGGAGAATTTTTATTGAAAAGACAAAATTTAAAAAGAATATGAATAAAATTATTAAAATGCCCGGGCAAATTTTTTTGGTTTTACATAGAAAATAATTTTTTTTTTTTGACAGATTGGGGCCCGGGCCTTTTAATGTTTTTTTATTAATTCGAATACTTTTATGTTACAAATTATCCTTTAAGAAAGGTGCCCGTTTTTAATTAAATGGCCCGTATTTTTTTATTTATAATAAGAGAATACAAATAAATAAAATTTTATTTTATATAATGCAAATACTAAAGAAACATTTAATTATTTTATTATCCCTTTTTCCTTAAGAGAAAATGATGGGGACAAATTATATTAAAAATTTTAATTATTTCTTTACTCATAATACACTAATTTTATTACGATGGGTCATATTATTAGAATTTTTACTTTAAATAAATCAAATAATTCTACTACAGAAAAAAATATTAATTTATATCTGTAAATTTTATTTTTTCGTTGGTTTTAAATTATGAACAAAAGGAAAAAAATTTACTTAAATCTATTATTTTTCTTTCAAATTTATTTAGATCTGTAAAAATTTAACATTGGTTTGTCGTCGATAAAAAATTTTTTGGATTTAATTTTTGGATAAAAAGAAAAAAAATTACAGTTCGTAATTTTATTGTTTTATAAAAAAAATTTTCTTTTAAATTGCAAATCTTGAGTTACCCTATTTTCATTAAAAAAAAATATTATTATGATTTTAAAAACCATATCTACCAAATTTACAGATATATATTCCATAATTTTTTAACTTTAAAAAACTCTTTCTTTTTAAAAAACTATTTTTCTTCTATTTTATGAGTTTTTCTTTTTTTTATCAAATAAGTCAGAAAATCTTTACTCTAAATAAGCCAATAAGCCTTATATGCCCGGGATCATTACCGCTCGATAAAATATGCTCCAGCGGGCACAAAATTTATAATGAAATTTTTATATTAAATCTATAAGCCAGTTCTTAAAATATCATGAATATGAACTATTCCTGTTAGTTTTTCTTTCTGCGTGGTAGAAAATACAAATAAACTTGTTATCCCGTACTTTTCCATTTTCTCTAATGCTGTTATTGCTAACATTTCTTCAGGTATCCACTTTGGATTTTTTGACATAATGAACTTTGCTGTTTTTTTAAATAAATCATCCCCATAATTTTCTAAACTTCTACGGACATCTCCATCAGTAATTATTCCTACTAATTTGTTCTTATTATCAACAACACCTACAACACCCAACCCCTTTTCAGATATTAGAAGCAATGCCTCTTTTATACTTTTTGATTTATTCAATAATGGAATATTTTCATTTTTATGACAAATATCATTTACAGTCAAAAGTAGTTTTTTCCCCAAATCACCACCAGGATGGTTTTCAGCGAAATCATTCTTATTGAAGCCTTTCAATTCCGATACAGTTAGAGCAAGCGCATCTCCAATTACTAATGTTGCAGTGGTACTAGCCGTTGGAGCAAGATTAAGGTTACAGGCCTCTTTAATGACTGACGTATCAATACATATGTCTGCATCCCTACCTAAAGTAGAATTAATTTCGCCGACTAATCCAATTTTCAATATCTTTTTTTTATTTATCGAAGGAAGAATTTTTATGATTTCAGCAGTCTCTCCACTATTACTTATGAATAATAAAATATCCCCCTCTTTAATCCTTCCCAAATCTCCATGCATCGCATCTCCAGGGTGTAAATAATTTGATGGTGTACCTGTTGACGACATTGTTGATGAAATCTTTTTTGATATTAAACCTGATTTTCCAATGCCAGTTACAATCAAATGACCACTACACCTTAAAATAAAGTTTACTGCTTTTTCAAAATTTCCATCAATACGCTCCAGCATCAGTGATACTGCTTGAGCCTCTATTTTGATCAGATTTTTTGCAATTGATTTTATATCAGCTGATTTCATTACACTAATTTTTATAATATTAGATATTAGTCACTATTTTACATTAAATAAAAATTATATAAATAAATAACTAGACTAATAAATTAAAAAATGAAAATCTAAATTTTGCCAACTTTAATTAAACAGAGAAATAACTAGTGAACATAGGTAAATAATTAATATCATTAAAAATATAGGTATCGCCCATTTGACGAACGTAATGAAAAAATACTTTATTGCAATTTTAGTCTGTTTCCTTATATCCATTTTATTTTCTCATAATAATTTCTGAATTAATAACTGTTTCAAAAGCATCATCAAGCTCACTAATTGATATTTTATCTGTTGATAATAATTTTTTTTTATACATTATTGATCCAAATTTTATCATTTCTTTTTTTTCTCTTCCTAAATCTAATAATTCTAAATTCTCAATATATACACCACATGCCAGATCGATATCTAGAAACGGACATCCTATTGTATCTATTGATAAAATGCTTGTGTCAAAATATTCATGGCTAAGGTCATCTAACTCAGCTTCAAAAATACTCCCATAAAATATTGCGTAATTAATGATGACATTTGAGATATCTGATATTTCTATTTCCTCATCAACTATAAATTTTGAGGAATCAAATAACTTTTCTCTAAAAAATGAATAGCCATCACTATAATAATCATTTGAATCGATAGAAGTAATAATTAATTCTGAATCTTTTTTAATCATAGGAGCTTTGACTTTATATATGCTATTTTTAGTTCTCCAGTTTTTATTTATCATTATCTGAGCTAAAGAAACTTTTTTATTAGATATATCTTTTAAAATTTTCTTTTTGTTATCTTCGTCAATTCCAGATAAATAATATTCAATCCCTGCTCCTCTTATTTGAAAGTTCAACATTCAAACATTAATATATTTAATACTTTTAAAAGTCTAATCAGAAAATCCATAATTAATCTCAATATCATTTTTTTTTATAATTAAAGCGCTAATATCTGGATTATCTCGAAGATAATCAGAAATGTATTTTGGACTCATCATCATAAAAGAGGTCGAAAGAGCATCAGCCTCAGTTCCATTCAATGCCATTACCCATGCGGCTATGATGTTTTTGACTGGTCTAAGTGTTAATGGAGATATAATATGGTTACCTTGTTTAATTCCAGAACCTGAAATTGCATTTTTTTTCAAAGCAACTTTTGTAATGAAATCCTCGCTCTTGGGGTGAAAGATCTTTATCGGCCATCCTATTTCTTTTTCGGGTGCACTACCAGCAAGGAATGTACTTTTCCCGCTACTTAGAAGTATCCTGTTGATCTCCCAATCGCGAAAAAATTGAATCATCTTATCTAACGCATATCCTTTACCTATTGCTCCTAAATCAATAGTTATTGGATTATCTTCTACCAAGACCATGAAAGTATCTGAATCTAAAACTAGGTTCCCTATTTTAGATTTGTTGTATATTTTGAAAGAATCTTTATTCTTCTTCGATTGATTAATTAAATCGCCAATTGTAGGATTAAATACTCCCATGGTATTATCTTGTAAAATCTTGCATTTTATTAAGCAATCCATTGTATCTGGACTCACCACCGTTGATTCTCCCGGATTCAATTCATTAATTCTTGCGACATCACTATTCTCTTTATAGCGACTCAAGTCTTGTTCTAACCGATTCAACAAGTCAAAAGCCTCGGTTACCGCTTGTGATGCATATGTATAGTCTTCATGCTGTATAAATACACTGAAAATTGTTGCCATTGCTTTATGTTCAAAAATAAAGACTCTATTTTCTTTTAACCATTCTAAACTAAATCCTTGAGAATCTAAATTATAATTCATTTGGAATTGATTGGTAATAATAATCTAAAATATCTTTTCTTATATACCCATTGATTTGAAGTTCAGGTCGAAGATATAAATTAGTTTCAAAGAGAGGAATCAATAAAATTGATTCTCCTGAAGCATTATTCATATAAAATCTATCTATTAAATCATCTTCAAAATCTGGAGATGCTAAAATGATTGATGCTGATTTTATACTCTTTGGAATATTATCCCAATATCCAACATTTTTAAAACTTCTTAAGTACCATGGCAATGGCCAATAGTCATGTTTTTTTGCAATTACAAAAATAGTTAAGTTAATGTTCTCATGATTAAATCTGAAAATTTCATTAAACATTTTACTTATTTCAAAAACGTCTCTTGTCGGGTGGGCATAAACATAGGGATTTGTAAAATGCGATTCATTTTTCCAATTATAGGAATAGGTTTGTAAAGCAAGTAATGAAAAAATGAAAAAATGAAAAATAAATCTAAGCTTTGGTTGTTTTAACTTTTTAAAAGTAAAAAATATTGTTGCTGAAGACACAATAATCATCCCAGGTATTATACTAATCATATTCCATGGCGTTTTATAAGGAATTGCTGAAAATAAAATTAATAATACAACGGTATACCAAAACAAAAATCTTAAAATAATCGATTTATTGTTTTTAATTAATAGTAAGTAACTAAAAATAAAAATTAAAAATAATATACCTTCCCCAATATGAGACCAATTATCAAATGGATAGAAAATTTTTAAATAATAATACCATGGATGATTATGAATTTGCTCAAACGATCCTCTTTCCAAATATATTTTAAAGGAAGAAAAAAAGTCAGTGCTATTTTTTATATCTCGTAAAAAATCAGAATAAAAAAGGAAACAAGTCAAAAAAATAATCGCAAATGCCCTTAAACTTTTTTTTGCTGATAAATTTAATTTAAGCTGATCTTGCTTAATTATTATGAACGATGATATTAACATTGCCAAAATGAAAATTGGCCATGTTTCCTTTGTTGATAACATTAGTCCTATTGAAACACTACTAATATTTAGCCAGATAATTTTTCTTGATTTAAAATATTTAAACCCAAAAACAATAGTAGAAATGCTAAACAATAGCATTAATGTTTCATGGATGAAGTATCTACTGAAGTAAAAAAGGGTTGGAGATATACATAAAATTATTAAAGAGGTATAAAATATTTCTTTTTCTAAAAACCTACGTAAAGGATATATAGCAACCATAATGAAAATACTTGCAAATGAAATAATCGATCGCAAAAATATTTCATCAAATGAATTAATAGTTGATAAGTTGAAAATAATGGAAATTAAATAACCAAGGTAAAAAAGGGCTGGCCCATGATGATCATTTGGGTCGTAGTCGAATTTTCCCGTTTTGATTAAATCAGAAATTTTATAGGCATTGATCGCCTCATCTCCATGCATGGGACGCCAGGATAAATCATAAAATCGAAAAAAGATTGTAACTGAAATAATCAACAGGACAGAAATCTTTGCCCTGTTTTTCCAGAAGATCATTTCAATGGCATGCCATAGACGGACACTTCAATGTAATGATTTAGGTCATTATTTGTATTACCTCTACTATGGAGGTTTACGTATCGTGCACTTACACCTCTTGCATCAATTAGTTTACCTTCAGACGTCTCTACATAATGCATGTCAGTACCTTTGCCTAAGCCTGAGGAATTATCAATGTCATTATTGAATAATATATTCACATTCTTTGTCATTTTTTTATTATTCCCAGCTTGAACAATTACATCAAAATATATTCTGGGTTGCTTGTGATAATGCCACAAAACAATAGCATAAATTTTATATTTTTTTCCTAAATCAATTGTTACATCTTGTTGAAATGGACCTAACTCAACGAAACTACCATCAGAAGCTTCCTTATCTCCATCTGTGATCATCTCTATTTCACCGATAACCGGAAAATCATCTGAGCTGAAGACTTTTTTACCAAGGGATAAATTTTTGGTGCCGATTGGTGCTAAAAATGCAGGCCTTGGTTTACCTAAAGGTTTCTGTAAGTTTTTTACATTTAAATTTTGAGGGGTACCGATAAACATGGGTTTTGGTAATTTAAGTTTTATTGGTTCTAACTTCAATTCAGCAGCAGAAATTAGAGAAACTAAAAATGTTAACATTGATATAAGTGATCTGTATGGCTTTATTTGCATGGATAAATTATGTAACAATAAATTCATTTTTATTATAGTTAATTATACGAGACTTTTCTACTGCCTCATTTACTTTCAAGACTGCGACCGCTGTTTCATAGCCTGTTTCTGCATCACAATTAAGCTTTTCCTTCCCTCTGATGGCCTCAAAAAAATTCTGGAGATGGGGTTTATGATATGGATCTTTCATTGTTACTGGAATGTTATATCTTGGAGGGGCAACAGTTTCTCTCACATCTAGAACAGCATCACTCTTAACATTCCAAGTTTCTTCTTTTGGAGAGGTAAGCAGACCTTTTTCAACTAATTTATCCCATAGTGGTGCAGATTGCTCTCTATATATACCTGCGCGTCCAGCAGATTCGGATATATGCAAAGTTCCTTGATCTCCCATAAATTTCTCATAATACCCTGAATTGCTGTTTGTTGTTATAGTTTGATAAAATGCTCTAACTCTACCCATATCCGTTTCATATTGAAACATGGCCATGACCGTGTCATACCATTCGTGAGTACTTTTGTCATAGTAATCCGTACCACCTGAGGCAATTACTGATGAAGGATTTGAATTAAGAAACCATGAATAGATATCTATTTGATGAGAACCTAGGTCTACTACCGGACCACCACCAAGGCCTTTATACCAACGCCAGTTTCTAAATTGAGACATCGATTTAAAACCATATTGATTTAATCTTTTTTGAGGAATTTCATATTTTTTTGGCCACCCTAAATCTGGTTGCAAAGCTCTATTCCACTGACCATTAACAGTAGTAATCCTTCCTAAAATCTCTTCATTATTTAGAAGACTATCATAACAATGAATATATCTTGGATTACTCCTTCTCTGGTGCCCTACTTGTAATAACTTACCTGTTTTGCGCGCTGCCTTTACGATTTTTTTTGCCCCATCTAAAGTATTAGACATTTCCTTTTCACAATAGACATGTAGGCCTGCTTCTAAACAAACGGTGGCATGCTCTGAATGCCAAAAATCAGGAGTTGCGATTAAAACGGCATCTAGATCATCTTCACTATTAATCATTTCATTAAAGTCATCATAAGCTCTGAGATCATGTCCGTATTTTTTTAATAAACGATAAGCCCGTTTTTGATTATACTCTTTCCATATATCGCAAACTGCCTTAAATCGAATACCCGGTATTTTCAAACAAGCGTTCATTAGTACCTGTCCTTGAGAACCAGCACCTAAAAGTGCAATATTGATGGGCTCTAACCCTAACGCATTAGCACTTCTTACTATATTTGGAGCAAATAATAAGGTTGCGCTGGCTTTAGCACTTGTTTTCAGAAATTCTCTTCGATTATATTTTTTCTTTTTCCGTATGTTTTCTATATTTTTCAATTTTTTATTTTATCCCTTTAATGGCATCTATTTCCTTAAGATTAATTTATATTAATCATAGAGTCCACCCATCACGGTATTTCCTAGATAAAAATTCATTTGCATCATCTAAATTCGAGAATTGGAGATTCTCGCTATCCCATTCTAATTTTTTATTCATGCCTGCCATTCGGACTGCAATATTTCCAAGCAACATTGTACCGGTTAGCTTCGCAGCGTAATCAAAGTTAGCGGTCGGTTGTTTGTCGGTTTTAATACATTCTATCCATTCTTCATGTATACCTGGTGAACGTGGAATAGTTTTTTTTGGACGATTATAACTTTTCATACTTGTCTCAGGAACTAATCTAGGATTGCTTCCGTAGCATCCACACATGATCATTCCTTTATCGCCTAAAAATAAAACACCTCCATCTTTATCTCCCATGATTCTTCCAGGCTCGATATTTTCAGGGCGAGGCGGCATAATTCCACCATCATACCAAGTCAATTTCAATGGAGGTAACCATTTCTTTTTTGGAAATTTTAATCCCGATTTTCTTTTCGGAAATTCATAATAAACGGTGGATGCTACTGGCCAACTTTCTCCATTAAATTTTGTTGATGTTGCGTAAACGGAATTTGGATGTTCCATTTTTAAAACATGGTATGGAATGTCAAAAATGTGAGCACCCATATCTCCAAGTGCACCCGTTCCAAAATCACACCAAGCACGCCAACTAAATGGAGCATAAGAAGAATGGTATTCTCTAAAAGGAGCAGGACCAAGCCATAAATTCCAGTCGAGTGTTGATGGTGTGGACTGTTTGTCGGTTGGCCTTGGAATGCCTTGATCCCATATTGGTCGATTTGTCCAACATTCTACCTCTGTTATTTGACCAATTGCTCCATCATCTATCCACTCACTCATCAAACGTATACCTTCTCCTGCATGACCTTGGTTACCCATTTGAGTAATTACACCTGATTTCTTAGCGGCTCGACTTAATTGATATGCCTCATCAACTGAGTGTGTTAATGGCTTCTGCACAAAAGTATGCTTCCCAAGCTGAATGCTAGCCATCGCCGCAACCGCATGAGTGTGGTCTGGGGTACTTATTGTAACCGCATCAATGTCATTCTGTTTTTCAAGCATTACTCTAAAATCTTTGTATTTGGGTAATTTAGTTAAAGGGTTATTGGGGAGACCTTTTTTTGCAGCCCATTTATCTGCGAAAGTAAGTGATTCTGCTATTTTATTATCATCAACATCGCACAGGGCAACAATATTTTCGCTTGAAACTGAGGCAATATCCGTACGCCCTTTTCCACCAACACCAATAGCAGCAATGTTAAGTTTATCGCTTGGAGCAGTATATCCTTTCCCACCAAGTACATATCTTGGTACAATCATAAATGCGGCTACCGCCGATGTTTTAGCTATGAATTCTCTTCTTGTGATATTTTTATTATTTTTTTTACCATTTTTCATTGTTTAATCCACGCTGTTGCAGGTGATAAAAAGATTGAGAACCAAAATTGAATCTAGGAAAATTATATTTAATATAGAATCTATGCAAAGAGAACAGGTATCCATTTGGTATATATTTTTAAATCAATTGTTTTGAGCTGAAATTTTATTAATAATCTTTGATGTGCTATGTCCATGCCGAAATGGAACAATCCTAACTTCGCCGCCATTTTGAGATACTATATTTGCACCTACAATATTTTTTAAAGAATAATCACCACCCTTGATAAGGATATCGGGCAATAATTTCAATATTATTTCTTTTGGATTTTCTTGATCAAAAATTAAAACTAAATCTACAGGCTTAATTGCATCTAAAATAACAGCGCGATCTTTTTCGTTTTGAATTGGTCGTAATTCTCCCTTTATTGCTTGAACTGAACTATCACTATTAATTGCAACCACTAACTTATTTCCATACTTTTTTGCATTAAATAGATATTCAATGTGCCCTCTGTGTATTATATCGAAACAACCATTTGTGAAAACAATTTTTTTATTTAGTTTTTTCCATTTATCAATTTGATTTTTAGCTATATCTAAATTCTGTACTATCATTTTTTTTTATGGCAATTCCTTTATATAAATATTTTTATAAAATATTTCTGTATCCCAATCATGATTTTGAAGTCCAATATAACCATCCATTGAAAAATCAATAACTTTACCTTTGGGCTCTACAATCCAATCATTAACCTTTACATCATTCAAGACTATACTTATTTTTTTATCTCTGAATGTAATTTGATAATGGTTCCACTCCCCCGGGGGTCTGGCAGATTTATTTATTGCAGGTTTTGCATCAAAAATCGCGCCTGTCCCATGAATGCCGCTTGCTGAGTTACATATTTGAACCTCAAATGAATGTTCAACGTAATCATTATCAATGGGCACATCTGGGATTCTAAGAAATATTCCCGAATTTGCCTTTTCTTGATCAACTTTAAACTCTAATTCCAAAATAAAATTACTGTACTTTTTTTTCGAATACCAAAATAGCCCCATCCCTTTTTGGGACTTTAACTCCCCCTTTTCAGGGTCTAAATCAAAGTAACCAGGCCCATAGTGATTCCACCCATGCTTAGAAAATTTACCATTATCATGCTGAGTTAAAACCTGTTCCCATCCATTGTAGTAACTGATTTTTTCAATATACCGCTTACTCATTTTAATTAAGGGCACAGGATTTTTTACGACTTCTTCTTGCTCTAGCTCTGTTGAAAGCATACCATAATAATTTTGACGGGTCAGCTCAGCTAAAACGCTCCTTATGTTTGCCTTACCTTTTCCAAAAACTACGGTGTTAGCATTCTTTGAACCAATTTCGTCAAGATCTTCCATGTGGACATCAAATATTCTTCCCTCTAACATTTTCAAGCCATCGATTATATCCACATCGGTGCGTAACCAATGTCCAATATCGGGACAGGCACCAATGCGTTTATCAAGACCACTAATATGTTTTAAAACAGTTGAAGGATAAGCGTACTTTGTTGGTGGAGGATGATTATGAATTGCAACATGAATATCATATTTTTTCACCATTTTTTCTATAAGTGAATAGTCATCAAAATACGGTTCGGTAATTATTGTCTTAATACCCATCTGTTTCGAAAACTCAAATACCGGTTCCATGCTATCTAAATTATTTTCAAAACCTACTACACCATAGGACTCTAATTCTATATTATAATTTTTAAGTAATTTTTTCAATTCAGAAATATCCGTATTGGATAAATGATGACCAAATTTTTTATTAGGGTTTTCTTTTTGAAGGATTTGTCCTGGATAGGCCTGTAAATATTTTATATTTAAATCTTTAAGCATATCTAATGTTTCATAAAAAGAAAATTTTCTAAAGGACCAAGCTTGTACTCCAAATTTGAAATTTTTAATTCTTGTTTGGTTGGGTTGAGTATTATCAACACTCTGTTTACCCTCAAGTTGTAAAAAGCAACAAAGAAAAATAGTAGCGGATACAAAAAAAAATTTCATGCTATCTGACTCCTGGTTTTAATAGGCATTTATTATAAAATAAGATCAATTAATAATATTTCCCAGCTGAGTAATCATCTTTTTTTGAACATGATTCTAATGGTAATGTAAATAAGTTGAATGCTAATGACACTCGATCATTTTGGCTTTTATTTTCAGCAACAGCATGTTTTAATTTGGAGGGAAAGATAATCATTTCTCCTGACTTGGGTTTTAAAAACCACTCTTTATCAATATCATCTTCTTTACTTCTAAATTTAATATTCCCACCCAAATTAGGAACATATATATAATATACTCCAGAAAACAGTGCTCCTTCTTTATGATCATGCCATCCCGTTGACTCCCCGGGCTTTGCAATATTAAACCAAAACTCATCTATCTCAAAACCTAACTCACGGTAGGGAATTATAACACTACGTGATGATATTTTATTTACTGATTGAATTGCAAATCGTAAAATCGGTTTTATCTGAGGGAAAATAGAAAGTGGAACATATATATTTTCCCATCGGCCCATAATGAAGTGAGATCTACTAATTTTTCTTTTATTTTCAATTAATTCTTTTAAATGATTTCGAATTGTAATTGTAGAAAAATTAGGTTTATATACAAAGATTTCAGAAATTTTTTTGTTTATTCTTTCCATAACTATATGGTCTTTAAATCCAATTTTTTGTAGTAGTTAATTAAATCAAGATTTGCCAGTCTATCTTGATCTGAAATTGAAAAAATAGCATCCTCTTTTCCCATCAACCAAAATTTTACTTTATCACCATTTTTCAGAAGTTCTTCTAACCGCATTACTTGTTCATGGCTTATAGTGAAATCAATTTCTTCCAAAGTATTTTTTTTATTTATTATATCAATATTTTGGTCAAGATTATGAACAGACCATATCATACGATCTTTTTTATCATTCATTACAATAATTCTGTCAAAGAAAATCCAATCATCTCCTAGATAGCGAAATTTAAGATTTACCTTTTTTTGATTTTTATTCTGAGTTACAAAGATCATAAATCTTTCATAGACCTGAGAATAAAATTTGTATTTGTGAAAGACATGACTGATTCGGTTGTCTTGATCATATACTTTATACAAAGGAATTTTTTTTCCGTTCAGGTAAATCGGAGTATATTTGTAAGGAACGCTAACAAAACAACTATTTGATATTGATAAAATGGCAACAACGAAAAGGTCAACTCTTCTCATTTATATATCTGCTTGACTAAAGTTTTGCCTAATTTGATAAGTTGACTAGTGATATTAACATCAAGACAACGATTTTTAGAAACTTATTTAATTTCTACTTGATGCATTCCAAGAATGATCTCCATACCTATCAAAAAGGCCCGCAATTCCGTCTCTATCTGAATCAGTGCCAAAATATCCAGTGCGTATCCCTCCGACATTCGCTGTCTCTAAAAAACCACTACCTCCAGAACTGGTGCCAAGATATACGGTCTGCTTACCATTTGAATTAAATGTACGCATTTTACCTACACCATCATCTCCAGTTCCGAAAAATGCAGTTTCAAAGCTCCCAGCTTTGAACGTGGATAAAAAACCATTTCCTGTTTGCCCAGATCCTAAATAAGTTGCTTGGTTTCCTGAAGCATCAGAAGTACGCAAAAAACCAACTCCGTTTTTCCCGGTTCCTAGATAAGCAGTTTCTTTACCCTGCTCATTGTAGGTTGCAATATAACCCCCTCTACCATTGTCGCGCACAACGATTGAATTGACTACGATATCACCCAAAGTTGTTCTTTGAGCTCCAATAAATAAAAATAAACTTGACGTTAAACATACTGCTGTTATGAATCCAGTTGCATATTGTTTCATTATAGGCTCCTACTTTACTATTATCCATCTAAATTCTGCTGATCCGCAATCAACAGGGACTGGTTCTTTTTCAAATCAAATAGACTAAACTCAATTATAGCAGACAAAAATATTCATGCTATTATTGACAGTCGTTCAATTAGTATTATCCAATTTGGCTTCTTGGTATGTTTTTTGGGTCCAAATTATCTATTGAACTTATATAATATAGTCAATGCAGTAAAGTATCAGCAAAGTAGTGGAAAATAAATTTTTATTTACACCATTATATTGAATTTTATAACATAATTAGAAATATCTAATTTTTTTTTAATAGAATTGGGTTCTTTGAAAAACCAAAAGTCTGATAGACTACAGAGAATAAAAAAATCAAAACAATTATTTTTTGAGCAACTACTTGAAAAACCATTGCGATTTCTGATTCCCTTGCACTTGGTCCGTATTCACCAACAGCGATGTATATTATGAGAGCTATAGAAAAAAGAAAATAACCAACAGCATATCTAGACGGAAAAATACTGGTTCTTACTATAACTATCCCAAAACATAAACTAGTCCCAAGTGCCATACGAAATATACTATTAGCAAAAAAAACATGAAGGCCAAGATTTAAATCTGAAGGAGTTAGAGCAACCCCGATAAAAGATAAACCCGATAGTAAACCAAAAATTGCTCCTAAGTTTGATAGAATTAAATTTAGTTTGGTATCCTTAAATAATGATGACATTGCAAAATAAAATATACAAAAGGTAGTACCTATTAAAAGTAGAGTTAAATTAAAAATAAGTGATGAATGAAAGTTTTGTAATCCATTGTGAGCTACGGCTCGACCCAGATCACTAAAAAAATTGTGAGCTAATTGATAATTATCTGAATCCGGGTTATGTATTGTTCCTCCAGGATATAGGCGCATGCCAATAACATTAAAAAAAATAAAAAAAAAGGCAACTATCCTTGGGGCGTATATCATCCAATAATTGTTAAGTATTTTTGTTGCCCAATTAAATTTTATCATCATTTTTCTTTTCAAGAACTAAAATTGCAAAAAAGAATTTCCAGGTGCAAGACAAATGAGCCCCATAATTGTATGATCCATTTCCTTCATTTAACCAACTGAGGCTTTAAACACTGTTTCTCTTTATTTTGAAAATTACTTGGTCTACAACTGACGATCAATCACTGTTGAAGGTTTCTCCTCAAAGTTTAAAACAAGACCCAAGTAAATGGACGAAAAAGTTATTAATCATATTTTCATAAATCTTCATTGAATCGTGTCTGGAGTGAGTAAATCATATATTAAACTATAATTTTAAAGTTTGATAAGAAAAATCTTTTACTTTTTTATTTTCGTTAAATGTAATTATTATAGTAAGCGATTTCATTTCCTTAGTGTTAGTTGATGAAACAGAAGAGAATTTTCCACCAAATAGAAGAGTAAGAAAACCTTGTACGAGCGCATGTTGACCATAATTTGCGCTTGCAGTCTCATTACTTACAATTCTTGGTTTTTCAAAAGTCCATACTTCCTCATCAATAGAGTTTTTAGTATGAATAGTTGGAGCACCAAGCTTCTCAAGTATTTCGGCCTGAGTCATTCCTATTCTTATTTCGCTCTGAACAGTGCGCCAGGTTAAACTTGTGACATGATCACTACCTGGTGAGGGTGTAGGTGAAACTGAACAATTATTTAATGAAACAGATAAAATAACTAGATAAAAATTATTTGCAAGAGACCTCATTTTTTTATCCCTCTCGCATAAGAATTCAATTATTGTAAAATCAATTTTATAAAATATTCTAATAAATAAATTATCGCAGTTTAGGAAAAAGAAGAGGAGTCTGTTTTTTATAACTTTGAAAACTTTTTTCTGAGCCCCATTTTTTTTCTGCTTGTTTTTCAAGAATTGGTATTCCGCTCACTCTTGTGAGTAATACATAGACAAAGACTGGTGAAATAAGGGAACAATATTGCCAACCTTGTAATACGGGAAAAGAGATAATTGAAATTCCAAACCACAGAATAATTTCTCCAAGATAGTTTGGATGACGTGATATGGACCATAGGCCAGAATTAATAAATTTGTTTTTATTATGTGGTTTATTCCTGAATTTACTTTTCTGTAGATCTGCTACGAATTCAATACTAAATCCAATTAACCAAACTATTAGACCTATATATAAAGAAATATCAACAGGTTTATCATTTGATGCTGTGATTGCAGTCAAAGCAGCTAGGCACGTAAAAAACACCCAGACTCCTTGAATAGTCCAAGTCCTTAAAAAAATGTGCCACGACTTTTTCCATTGTCTAAAGCGCTTGTCTTCTCCAGCTTTATGAACACGGACATATAAAAAAACACCGAGCCTTATGGTCCACGCAGATACTAAAAAAGTAAGAATAAAAGATCTCGGATCAAGACCATTCTGGGCAAGTTTAGCTTTTAGATATGAAGCAGATCCAATAATTAAAAGAGTAGTTACACTTCCTGTTATATCATAATATTTTTCTGTTTGAAGTAAATAAGATGGTATAAAAATAATCCATTGAGTTAAGATTGCAATCCCAACACAAATAAATAAAATAGGTAATCCATCTGATTGCATACCATTTTGGGCACAAATCAATGAAAAAATTAGTGTAGTACAAACCAAAATTATGATTGTTACAGCAGATGAATAAGCTGAATTCATTTTTTTTTCAGGTACATATGTAAATCAAATTCAATATCTGGATTATTAATAATTACCTTTAATGAATCATATTCTCTAGATGATATAGAATTAGCATAGAGTGCTTGCTTTAATTTGAGAATTTTATAGTTTTGTTCTATTGCCGCACTATTACTTAAGGTTTTAGTATTTTTTGTTAATCCAGCACAAGCGATTTGAGCTATAATTAATATTTTAAAAATATTTTTTTTCATGATTTTTACTATTTACATAACATAGTTATTTAAAAATTATGAAATTATTTCTTTATCCAAAACTTACTAAAAGTGCTCCGCATATTGATAAAAATACAGCTAACCATTTCCTTAAATTCATCGATTCTTTCAAAAATATTGTTGCCAAAATTATGATGAAAATCGTTGATAATTGATTATATATTGCTGCTTTTCCCGCTAGAGTATATTTAAAACCTAATAGCCAGAAAATCACAGAAAGATAAGTCCCCAGCAGAGCACCAGAAATTAGGTGAACATTCCTAAATCCTGCTTTAAATGTATTATTAAGCGATCTGCGTCCATTTTTAAACACTAATAAAGTGATGGAAAAAATAAATCCTGTAGCAAACCGAACTATGGCAATATCAACGACACCATAATAATCCATAATTGGCCTTAGTAGTAAAACTGAGTAAGCGATTAATACTTGAGCTAGAATTCCAAAAATCACTCCAACAAAAATTCTTTTAGAATCAACCACTTGAGAGGTTTCATGGTTTCCTATAATTATACCTATAATAACCAAGGTCGCACCCAAAAAGAATTGATTTTCAATAATTTCTCCGTACATAATGAAAGCAAATAAAATTATTGCTGGTGAATAAAAGGTCCCTATTATGGCTGATAAACCAGAACCAAGCATTCGTAATGATGAAAGAAAAAACAGATCGCCCAAAGCAACTCCTGTGAAACCACTAAAAACCAAAAGCAGGAAATGATTCATAGAAATTGATAGTAAGTTAGTGTTTGTGAAAAATATTGTAAAAAAAAACCCTAAGATACCAATTAAATTTTTTAAGATATTTATTTGTATACTACTTAAACGCCGTGATGAAAACTCAAACAAGATTACCGCGGATGACCAACAAATAGCAGTTAGGATTGCATAAATATCCCCGTTATTAAAATTTAGTTCCATAATCAGAATTTTTGTTATTTAATATATTTTAAAGACAAAATAAAAAAATTGGATATACATGAAGTATTGTACAATGAATAGGAATAGGATCAAACCATATTATTAAATAACATTATCTGTAAATTACTATGTAACATATAATAAATTGATATTTGATATACAAACTAAATAATGAAAGAAAAAAAACAAGAAACTAATATATTACCGCGAGGATCAAAAATCCTCCATGATCCGCTACTTAATAAGGGCACAAATTTTTCAGAGGATGAAAGAAATCAATTAGGTTTACGCGGTCTCCTGCCGCCCAGAATACTGACCCTTAAAACTCAAAAAGAAAAAATATTGAAAAACTTCAATTCAAAGAAAAATGACCTTGAAAAATATATATATATGATAGCTCTTCAAGACAGAAATGAGACATTATTTTACTATACTTTAATGAGCGAAATCGAGAAGATGATGCCCATTATTTACACTCCTACTGTAGGTCGCGCATGTCAGAAATACGATCATATTTTTAGGCGACCGAGAGGACTATATATATCTCTTGAAGACATTGGAAAAATAGAAACTATATTAAAAAATTGGCCATCTCGCCAAGTTGAAGTAATTGTTGTAACAGATGGTGAACGTATTCTTGGTTTAGGGGATTTGGGTGCAAATGGGATGGGGATTCCTATTGGTAAGTTATCATTATATACAGCTTGTGCTGGTATTGATCCTTCTAAATGCTTACCAATAACAATAGATGTTGGAACAAATAATAATAATCTTTTAAAAAACCCTTTCTATCTTGGTCTTCAAAAAAGGCGTATTACTGGAAAAATTTATGATGATTTTTTAGATGAATTTATGGTATCCATTTCTGCAATATTTCCTAATGCTGTAATCCAATTTGAAGACTTCGCAAATTCTAATGCTGCTCGCCTACTTCAAAAGTATCGTGGATCCTATTGTATGTTCAATGATGATATACAAGGTACCGCAGCAGTTGCTTTATCGGGATTGATTTCCAGTATGAAATTAACTTCTCAAAAATTGGAAGACCAAAAATTACTTTTTTACGGAGCAGGAACAGCGGGGATAGGAATTGGTAATTTATTTTCTCAAGCCTTAATTAGCACTGGAATATCTGATTCGGATGCGCGAAAAAAATGTTGGTTTGTTGATAGTAAAGGTCTAGTGGTAAAAAGTAGAGATAATTTATCATCAGACAAACTGTATTTTGCCCAAGATCACAAACAAATTAAAAGTCTTTATGAAATTGTAAACCAAGTTAAACCTACAACCCTAATTGGAGTCTCTGGTAAATCTAATGCTTTCGATAAAAAAATTATTAATTCTATGAATTCATTTAATAAAAGGCCAATAATTTTTGCTTTATCCAATCCAACCTCAAACTCTGAGTGCACAGCAAAACAGGTTTATAATTGGACTCAGGGAAGAGGTGTCTTCGCTAGTGGCAGTCCTTTTGAACCAGTAACAATTGAAGAAAAAACATTCATCCCAAGCCAAGGGAATAATGTATATATCTTCCCGGGAGTGGGTCTTGGAGTTATACTTGCTGGAGTTGTAAAAATACCAGATTCTTTTTTTATTACCGCTGCAAAAAAAACTTTCAGATTTAACAAGGAAAGATGAACTGTCCAGAGGTCTACTATATCCTTCTTTAAATCGTATACGAAGTGTATCATGCGATATTGCAATTGAAATATATAAGAAAGCGATTAAAGATGGTATCGCTAAGAATATCATTGAAGGGGATATTCAAGAATTTGTTAATAAAAAAATGTATAACCCTGCTTATAAAAAATACGTGGAAAAGTAATTTTTATTTTTTAATTGAAATTTTCAAATAAATTTCTCTGCTAGCCCATGCATCAGTTGCAGCATATCGAATCTGACCAAATGTTAGATCATTCCTTTCCCAATTAGATATTCGGTTTCCTTTTGATATCCTAAAATTAAGAATAAGTGCAGCTAGGTTGCGTAAACCATGATTCTCAAGCCGTTGTCTTTTAGCCTCTTCCCCAATGTCAACGAAATTATCAGGGGAAATTTTTAATATTTTTTGGATATCAGATAAATCTCTGTTAACCGCAACTCCTGCTTTAATGATTTTAGAGTTTTCTAGCAGAATTTTTAATTTTGTTGGAATTCCAATTAAATTGATTCTAAATAAAAATACAGAATCACTTCCGGCAAGTTGTAATAGCGAAGGACTGTATGAAACACCTTTTTTAAATGATGGTTTTGTTTCTGTATCAAAACCCAATATAGTTTCATGAGCCAAGTTCTCGCAGGCCTTATCAGCATTTTCAAAGGAATCTATCAAGTTAATTGGACCTTCATAATACCTTAATGGTAGAGCATTGATAGCATCTTTAGATAGTTT
>MDTB01065520.1_pt1 | contig 19584 bp, 20 predicted proteins | sample 811161 | NCBI WGS metagenome assembly MDTB01 (sample SAMN05326650, study PRJNA326480) | marine metagenome | isolation source: seawater | place: Mediterranean Sea | collected 2009 | reverse complement strand
TAATCCTTCTTGTTTATTTATTAGCTTCCTTAATAATAATTTTACAATCTTTTATATTTGGACCAATAGAATGGCTCGGACAGCCTTCTCATAGAGGTGGCTATAGAAGATATACCTCAATAATTGGCTCTATAACCGTTTTCGGGTCAGTAATAGGGTACTCAATGGTAATGGTATTACTTAATAAAAAAATAGTAAGTAACAATTTTTTAAAAGTTTCTTTTTTTTAATATTAAGTATCGCTTGCATGATAAGCCTTTCAAAAGTGGGAATTTTTGAATTAATATTTAGCTTAATTTTAATTTTTTCTTATTTATTTATATACAAAACAAAAACATCTATCAGATTATTTATATTAATTACTTTTCTATTCACTTTTGCCTATTTCATCATTCTAAATAATCCTGAATTAATTAGATTTATTAATACAGCTACTGGCATAACTTTTGGTGATAATTTTATGATTTTTTCAAATGAAAATAAAATAATCAGAGACACACCGCCTATATCTTACGAGACTTTATTTACATTAAGGATATTTTATTTCTTCAGTAATAGTCTATCGCATTTTACTGACTCTACTTTTACATCATACGGTCCTCTATTATACTTTACAGGGGTTGGTTTGCATGGTGGTTCGGGAATAATGGGGTTACCTGGCGCGTCCGCTCATAGTGGTCTTGGAGATTTATTTTTTATGGGTGGTCCGATGTATCCATTAATATTTATATTTCTTTATTTAGAGACACAGATTTTTTTATTTAAAAATAGAGAGTATAAATACAATAGCATTTTATTTCTCTGTAATATTTTATTTTTATTAAATGCATTATTTGTATCAGGATCTATATTTCAACCTTCGATAAGTATTGTGTTTTGGATATCAATTGCATATATTTATATGCAAAAAAATTTAAAAGAATAATTTAAAATATTCATTTCTAGCCAGTACATGCAAACTTTAGAAGATATCGATGTTTCAATAATTATACCTACATGGAATAGAAAAAATATTTTAATTGATTGTATTAATGCTCTCTTCTCTCAAAAAATAAAACCGAAGGATTTTGAAATTTTAGTTTGTGACAGCTATAGTACTGATGGTACCAGTAAAGAAATTGAAGATTACGTTATAAGAAACAATCTGAAACAATTGAAATTAGTTCAGTGTAAAAATAATAATGTTGCAAAAAAAAGAAACGTTGGCATAAAAGCCGCTAAACATAATTATATTATTTTACTTGACGATGATTGCATGCCATTTGACAATTTTATTGAAAATTATTTAAATTATTTCAAAAATATTTCAGACAATCAAATCATTTGTGGTCAGTATAGAACAAAAGATGACTTCGTTAAGAAGAGTAATTACGTAAGATATAGAGACTCTAGGAACTTCTATTTAACAGATAATATAAATGACAATTTACGAGAGGAACTTACATTTAATAAAATAGTTACAGGTAATCTTGGATTTAAAAAGAATAAAATTATAGAAAAAAATATTTTATTTAATGAAAAAATTCTTGGTTATGGTTGTGAAGATGTAGATTGGGCCCATAGACTAATATCTGCTGGTTTTAAAATATACAAGTCAGATATAAAAGTATTTCATAATGAAACTTCACTAAAGCTCACAAATTATAAAATGAAATGGTTCTATATGGCTAATGGATCCATGCCATTATTAATAAAATACAACTATGCTGCAGCATCTAAATTACCCATGTTTTATTTAGAACCAAACCAGAAAATTTTTTCTCATAAAATAAAATCAATATGCACAAAACTATTGTTAAATAAAATGTTAACAAGCTTAATTGAATTTATTTTGACATCGACTGACAAATATAAATTTTTTTATAATACATTCTTATTTCGATGTGTACTACTCGGAGCTTACATTCAAGGAATTAAAGAAAGGCCTACAATAGAAATATCTGAGGAAGACACAAGAAGAGGTTGGTATGCAAAAGGAAGAAAATAATATTTTAAGTAACACTAAGTATAATGCAAATAATATAATATCTATAATAATTCCTACATTTAATAGAGCAAAACTATTGGAGAGATCACTTCAATCAATATTAGATCAAGATTATAAAGAATGGGAAGTAATAATAATTGATAACTTTTCATCAGATAATACTGAACAAATTGTCACTGATTTAAAAAATGAGAGAATAATTTATAAAAAATTTGATAATTCAGGTTCTATCGCAAAATCAAGAAATGAAGCCATTAAAATATCGACTGGTAATTATATTGCATTTCTTGACTCAGATGATTGGTGGAAACCTCATAAATTAAGTAAATGTTTGGATACTTTTAAAAATAACAGTGATCTTTCGATTATTTATCATAATTGTCACATTACAGATGGAAAAAAAAATAAAAATAGTAAGTGTAGAGAATTAAATCATAATATTTACGATGATTTAATTTGTAATGGTAATACTCTTATTACCTCAAGTGTTGTCATTCGAAGAGATATTTTACAAAGAGTTGGCTTATTCAATGAAAGTAAAGATTACCTTGGGTGGGAAGACTATGACTTATGGATTAGAATTGCAAAGGATAATTACAGATTTAAACTTATTAGCACTGTTCTCGGTTATTACTGGAATGATGAGTCTAGTTATGATAACTCCGATAGAATTCTTGCAAACCTAGATCTGATAAATAAAAATATTCTTAATAATTATATAAAGTCAAATAATAGAGCTAATATATGGTGGATTGATTATACCAGAGGAATTAATTATGCAAAAAAAAAGAGATTAATGAGGGCAATAAAGTCATTTATTAAAATGTTTTATAATAAATCACCATTTATTTATAAACTAAAAACTATTTATTACCTCTTTTTTAAAATGTGGCGATATGAAAAATAAAAAAAATTAAAAAAATGAAAATCTTAATTGTAACGCAATATTTTTGGCCAGAAAATTTTCGCATTAATGATCTGGCAATAGAATTAAAAAGGAAAAATCATAAAGTTTCAATTCTTACTGCTCAGCCAAATTACCCATCCGGAAAAATTTTTTCTAATTATGGCATGAAAACAGTTGGAAAGAGTTTGTATAAAGGAATATCAATATTTAGAGTTCCGATAATTCCACGTTTCTCAGCAAATAAATTTCAATTAGTTATTAACTACGTTAGCTACGTAATTTTTGCTTCAATTTTTGGAGCTCTATTCTTAAGAAGACATAATTTTGATGTTATTTTTGTCTATGAACCATCACCAATTACAGTCGGCATACCAGCAATATTAATAAAAAAAATAAAGAAAATTCCCATAGTATTTTGGGTCCAAGATCTATGGCCTGAAAGTATACTTGCAGTTTCAGCTACAAAATCAAGTATACTTATAAAGTTTATTGATAAACTTGTAAGATGGATTTACAGTCATTGTGATGAAATATTGGTGCAGTCAAAAGGTTTTGTAAAACAAATCAAATCAAAGGGCGTTAGTAAAAATAAAATTAAATATTTACCAAATTGGGCAGAAGATTTTTATAAACCACTTCAAGCAAATGCAAAATCATCTATTGCAAAATCTTTAAAGGACGAAAATTTTAAAATATTATTTGCTGGTAATTTGGGTGAGGCTCAATCATTAAATACTATAATTTCTGCTGCTGATTTAATTAGAAATGAAAAAATAACTTGGATTATTATTGGCGATGGTAGAAAAAAGAAATGGTTAAAAGATGAGATACATAAAAGAAACTTAACAGATAAAATTCGCCTTATTGGGAAAAAACCTGTTAAAAAAATGCCTGAGTATTTTTCTCACGCGGATGTACTGCTTGTAACCTTAAGTTCAAATCCAATTTTTTCACTTACCGTTCCAGGAAAGATACAATCTTATCTTGCATGTGGTAAACCTATTATTGCTGCGTTAGATGGAGAAGGTGCAAAAATAATAAAAGAAAGCAGATCAGGCATTTCAGTAGGATCAGAAAATTATAAAAAACTTGCACGAGCAGCTCTCACTTTTAGTAAATTGTCTAATAAAGAAATCAAGAGAAAAGGTAAATTAGCTCAAAATTATTATAATTTAAATTTTAATAGAGATCAATTAATTATTAAAATTGAAAGCATTCTAAAAAGACAAAAAGGTTTTTGATTGTTATGAGATTACTTGTTTTAGGTGGAAGTGGAATGATAGGCCATCAGCTTCTAAAAAACTTTTCAAAAAAATATGAGACCATGGCAACACTTAGATCATCTTACGAAAAATACGAGATCAATGGAATATTTAATCAGAAAAATAGTTTCTTCGATATAGATGTTTGTAATTTTACAAAAATAAAAAATCTTATATTCGATTATAAGCCAAATGTCATAATAAATGCAATTGGAATAATTAAACAAAAAATAAATGACGAGCTTAAATCAAAGAAGATAAACTCACTTTTCCCAAAGCGACTAGAAAGATTGTGTGATTTAGAAAATATACGATTAATTCATCTCAGTACTGACTGCGTTTTTTCTGGTCAAAAAGGTCATTACACTGAAATTGATTTGACCGATGCAACGGATACATATGGTAAATCAAAAATTAATGGTGAAATTACAGACAATAAAAATGTTTTAACAATAAGAAAATCCACAGTTGGACCTGAATTAACAAATAGTCATGGCTTATTAGAATGGTTTTTATCTCAAAAGGGTATAATACACGGTTATAGTAAAGCTATTTTCACCGGGATCTCAACTTTAGAGTTAGCAAGAATATTAGAAAAGATTATAATCTGCCATAAAGATTTAAGTGGACTGTTTCACATATCAGGACCTAAAATAAGTAAACTTGATTTACTAAAAAAAATGAGAGTAACATTTGGTAAAACTAATACTAATATTTTGGTGGATGTGAATTTCATGTGTGATAGAAGTTTAGATGGAAGTAAATTTTTTAATGAAACAAAATATATTCCCCCGTCTTGGGATGAAATGCTTCTCGAGATTAAGGGTGATATGCAATGAACTGAATTAAGTATGTTTAAAAATAAAACTATCATGATTACTGGTGGCACAGGATCATTTGGAAAGGCACTCTTAGAAAAACTTTTAATTTTAAAAGTTAAAGAAGTTAGAGTTTTTAGTCGTGATGAAAAAAAACAGGAAGACTTAAGACTAAAGCACAATAAAAAGAATATAAAATTTATTATTGGAGATGTTCGAGATTATAAATCCATAAAAGAATCATCAAAAGGTGTAGACTTTCTATTTCATGCAGCTGCTCTAAAACAAGTACCATCATGCGAATTTTTTCCAATAGAAGCGGTTAATACTAATATTATTGGAACAGAGAATACTTTAAATGCTGCAATTGAGAATTCTATAAAAAGAGTAATTGTTTTAAGTACAGATAAAGCTGTTTATCCGATAAATGCTATGGGAATATCTAAAGCAATGGCAGAAAAAATTGCTATTTCAAAATCTAGAATTGAAAACAATAAGACTATTATTTGTATAACAAGATACGGAAATGTAATGGGTTCACGTGGGTCTGTTATTCCCCTATTTATAAATCAAATTAATAAAAATGAACCTTTGACTGTTACTAATCCAGATATGACAAGATTTTTAATGTCATTGGAAGATTCAGTTAACTTAGTTATTTATGCTTTTAAAAATGGAAAATCAGGTGATATTTTTGTTAAAAAATCTCCTGCCACATCAATGGATACATTGGCAAAATCAATAAAAAGTATTTATAATTCAAAATCTCATATAAATATCATCGGAACTCGTCATGGAGAGAAATTATATGAAACATTGATATCAAAAGAAGAGTCACTCAGATTAGAAGATAGTAAAGACTTCTTTAGAATATATAATGATAATAGAGACTTAAATTATAATATTTATTTCTCGGAAGGAAAAAAAAGTAAAAAGATTTTTGAATACAATTCGCACAATACTAAACAACTAAATAGCAAGCAGGTGATTTCATTATTAAAAAATAATCCCTCAATAAATGGTGAATAATATGCTTAAAATAATGACTGTTGTAGGTACAAGACCTGAAATTATTAAACTCAGTGAAGTAATTAAAGAGCTAGATGTTCACTCTAATCATATATTAGTACATACAGGTCAAAATTTCGACTATGAATTAAATGAACTCTTCTTCAAGCAACTAAATGTTAGAAGTCCTGATTACTTCCTGAATGCAGCAAAAACAAACGTATTAAATACTATTGCAAATATTATTTCAAAATTAGGTAATTTAATTTCGAAGATTAAGCCGGATGCAATTTTGTTTTATGGAGATACTAACAGCTGCCTTGGTGTAATAGCGGCCAAAAAAAATAAAATTCCAATATTTCACATGGAGGCTGGTAATCGTTGTTTTGATCAACGTGTTCCTGAAGAAATAAATAGAAAGCTTGTTGATCACTTAAGCGATATAAACCTACCTCTTTCAGAAAGGGCGAGAGGTTATCTTATTTCAGAGGGAATCAAACCTGAAACAATAATAAAAATAGGATCTCCAATGAAGGAAGTTTTAGATGTCAATATGAAAAAAATTGCTAAATCAAATGTTCTAAAAAAAGAGGGCTTAAAAAAAAATAAGTATTTCTTAATTAGTATACATCGAGAAGAAAACGTTGATTCAGATAAAAATTTCTATTCATTGTTGAATGCAATCGAAGAAATTGCTAAAAAATATAAAATTCCAATAATAATATCAACTCATCCGAGAACTAAACAAAGATTAAAAAGCATATCCTACAAAGATAATAAAAAATTTATAAAATTTTCTAAACCATATGGTTTTCATGAATACAATAAACTGCAAATGAATGCATTTTGTATACTCTCTGATAGTGGAACAATAACAGAAGAAGCTTCATTGCTAAAATTACCAGCAATTACAATCAGGCAAGCACATGAAAGGCCAGAAGGCATGGATGAAACTTCAGTAGTTATGTCAGATCTATCAAAGGAAAAGATTATTTCTGCCATTGATTTAGTTGTCTCACAAAATAAGACGAAACATTTATTTAAAACTGTTTCCGATTACGATGTTAATAACGTTTCAAAAAAGATTGTTAGAATTATTTATTCTTATACTGATTATGTAAATAGAACAGTATGGAAAGAATTTAATTAATTTATTAAATTTATACCCCTCTAATTTATGTCTAATAAGTTAACAAATGATTTAATAATGATAACTGGCTCTACTGGGTTTCTAGGTAAGTTTCTCTGCAATTATCTTAAAAGCAAAAATTTAAAAGTGGTAGGGGTCTCTAGAAACTTTTTTGGAAATGAAAAAATAAATTTAGACTTTCAAAATAATATTGATTGGAAAAGACATTTAACAAATATAAAATGTATAATCCATACTGCAGCTAAAGTTCACCAATTAAATTTAAAAAAAATTCAATTAAATAAACAATACGATCAGATTAATTATGAAGGTACTGTTTCACTAGCAAGACAAGCAGCATCAAGTGGTGTTAGCAGATTCATCTACATTAGTTCAGCAAAAGTATGTGGCGATAAAACTAAATTAGGTCAACCAATGAAAGAAAGTGATGTGCCAGTATTAGATGATCCATATGCTATTTCTAAATTTCGAACAGAAAAAGAACTATTAGAAATTTCAGCAAAAACAAAAATGGAAATTGTTATAATTAGACCTCCATTAGTTTATGGACCAGGAGTAAAAGCTAATTTTTTAAGTATGATGAAGTGGCTAAATAAAGGAGTACCTCTTCCATTTGCAAATATCAATAATTTGCGAAGCCTGATTTCATTAGAAAATTTAGCAAATTTTATTTTTGTATGTATCGATCATATAAAAGCTAAGAATCAAATTTTTTTTATTTCCGACGATCAAGATATTTCAACATCATTATTACTAGAAAAAATACTATACAATCTTAAGAGAAATATAACTTTATTTTCATTTAATAAAAATTTAGCTTTCTATTGCTTTTTAATTTTCGGAAAAAAAAATATATACGATAGATTATTTAATAGTTTACAAGTAGATATCACAAAAGCAAAGACACTCACAGGTTGGAAGCCAATTATTACCCTTGATCAGGGATTATATGAAACAACAAAGGATTTTTTAGGAAATTAACTTTGTATGAGAAGATTTTCTGATATTTTTTTTGCAATTATCTTAATCATTATTTTTATATTGCCATTAATTTTCATTTCTCTAGTAATTAAATTTACTTCAAATGGTCCAGTACTATATTGGTCTGATAGATTTGGAAGAAATAATAAGATCTTCAAAATGCCGAAGTTAAGAACTATGAGAATTAATTCTCCAGTAGTTGCCTCTAACCTCATTGAAAATCCAGAACAATATATAACCCCATTTGGAAAAATATTGAGGAACTTCAGTCTTGATGAATTACCACAATTAATATGTATACTAGGAGGATCAATGAGTTTTATTGGTCCTCGACCTGCTTTATTTAACCAAAAAGATTTAATTGAATTAAGAACAAGAAATAATATTCATTTACTTTGCCCAGGAATTACAGGTTGGGCCCAAGTTAATGGAAGAGATCAAATAAACATTTATAAAAAAGTAGATTTAGAAATTTTTTATCGAGACAATAGAAGTTTTATACTAGATTGTAAAATAGTTCTTTTGACTATAAAAAAAGTATTGTTTCGAAAGAATATAATACATTAATATTATGAAGGTATCATCAAATTTTCAATACCGCATTAATCAACTTTTATTAATTCAAAAATATTTAATTTATTTTTTGCCTATCACTCTCGTCACAGGAAGTTTTCTGCCTGATTTATCGATTAGTTTAGTTGCTATATTATTTTTATATATAATTGTAATTGAAAAAAATTGGAAATATTTACTTAATTACTTTTCTATAATATATTTTATATGGTGTTTTTACTTAATTGTTAGATCAATTTTTAGCGAAAATCTTTTTTTGTCACTTGAAAGTTCCTTATTTTATTGGAGGTTTGGCCTTTTTTCTCTTGCTTTGTGGTATTTGCTAGACAATGTAAGAAATTTTAAAAGTAATATTTTCTTTATATTTTTAATTGTTTTTCTTTTCTTATCTATTGATGGGTTCATTCAATTCGTTACTGGTTATAACTTAATCGGATATACTTATTACACGGTCGACGGACAACGAATATCAAGTATGTTTGGAGATGAAGCTATATTAGGAAATTATATTTCAAGAATTCTACCTATCATAATAGCACTATTTTTATCATTTAAAAGAAACTCAAGAATCTATAGTTTCATCTCAGTTTTTTTTATCTTAATTGGTGGAGCATTAATATTAATTTCTGGAGAACGAACTGCTTTTTTATATTATATTATTTTTATTTTCATCTTAATGTTCCTACTTACAAATTGGAAAAATGAAAGAATTATTTTATTTAGTTTATTATCACTTTTATTACTTGGCTTACTCACTACTGAAAATTCAATAAAACAAAGAGTTTTTCTAAATTCGATTGTTGAAATGAATTTGGAGAAAGAAAATTCAAATTTTAGTTTTATACCTAAGAATTATGAACCCATTTATCAAACCACATTTAAAATCATAAAACAAAATCCAATTTTTGGGATAGGTACTAAAATGTACAGAGAGGAATGTAATAATAGTAAATATATTACTGAGAATGGTTGCTCAACTCATCCTCACAACACTTATTTGCAGTTATTAGCTGAAACTGGAATTATAGGATTTATACCTATTTTTGGCACATTTCTATTCATCTGCTGCCTTTTTATTCTGCACTTGAAGATGCAGATTATGAAAAAAAAAGCTTTATTTAATAATGAAAGAATAGTTTTTCTAAGTGCGCTATTTATTTACTTCTTTCCTTTTATACCAAGTTTAAATTTTTTTCATAATTGGTATTCAATAATTACTTTTATACCAATTGGATTTTGTTTACATTTGTTCAGCAATCAAATGTTAATAATTAAAAATAATAATAAATAATTTAATATTTATGTCGTTAAGTAGATTTCAGAAGCAAATAGTTGTATTAATGAATGACATTTTTATTGCTATATTTTCAACTTGGTTAGCACTTTTCTTGAGACTAAATAAAGTTTATCTTCCTGATAGTTTTTATTGGCACGAAAATATTTTATTTACTTTTCTCATATCTATTATCTGTTTTATACCAATTTTTATAGGTCAAGGAGTATATAAAGTTCTTTTTCGTTTTTCTGGTCTGAAAACTCTTAGAACTATTCTAATATCATCAATTATTTATGGATTTATATTTGCATTCATAATTATATCATCAAAAATAACTGGAATTCCAAGATCAGTAGGAATTATCCAACCAATAATATTTACATTGATAGTAATTATAAGTCGTATAACTGCTGTTCAATTAATTGAGTTTTATAATCAGTCAATAAATTTTAAGAAAGCAATAATTTTTGGAGCTGGAAAATCTGGAATTGAAACATATAATGCTATTTCAAGAAATGAAAATTATCAAATTATAGCATTTATAGATAATGATCCAAGTAAAGTTGGTAATAAGATTGATGATACTCCAGTTAAAGGAGTCAAAGAATTAAAAGAAATGATTGATGCTAAAAATGTAACAAATATATTTGTTGCCATTCCAAGCATGAGTTCTTCTGAAAGAAAGAAGCTTATTATGGATTTAGATGAATATAATTTAAATATTAAATTTTTACCTTCTTTAGAGTCAATATTTAGAGGGAAATTGTCTGTAAAGGATTTTGAACATGTAAATTTAGATGATATTTTAGAGCGGAACATAGAATTGGATATCAGGGGCATTAAAAATGATATCAAAAATAAAGTAATTTTAGTGACTGGGGGAGGTGGTTCAATTGGTAGTGAATTATCAAAACAAATACTACTAAACATACCAAAAAAATTATTAATTTTAGATCATAGCGAATTTAATCTTTATTCTATAATGGAGACTCTTAATAAAATAGTTGAAGAAAATAAATTGAATACTTTAGTAATTCCAATACTTTTATCAATTCAAGAAAAGCCAAAGTTAGAAATTATCTTTAAAGAAAATGATATTGATAAAGTTTACCATGCAGCAGCATATAAACATGTACCATTATTAGAATCCAATATTATCGAAGGAATAAAAAATAATATATTAGGTACTCAAAATATTGTTAATTTGTCTTATAAATACAACTGTAGAAAATTTATTTTAGTTTCTACAGATAAAGCTGTAAGACCTACAAATATAATGGGAGCTTCTAAAAGATTTTCTGAAATGATTGTGCAGGCTTATGCTGCGGAAAAAGAGACAAATAATAAAACATCATTTGGAATTGTACGATTTGGAAATGTTGTAAATTCTTCAGGATCAGTGATACCACTTTTTAGCAAACAGATAAACTTTGGTGGACCGGTTACAGTAACACATCCAGATATAACAAGATTTTTTATGACAATTCCTGAAGCCACTAGCCTAATACTACAATCGAGTATGTTAGCTAAAAGTGGTGAGGTATTTGTTTTGAATATGGGAGAACCTATTAAAATTTTGGACCTAGCAAAAAAGATGATTAAATTGTCTGGATTAGAAGAAAAAAAAGAGGATGGAGACGGAGATATCGAAATAGTATTTACAGGATTAAGACCTGGTGAAAAATTGTATGAAGAGTTATTTATTGAGAATGATAGTTTAGAAATAGTAAATAAGGATATTTTCATTGCCAAAGAAAAATATATTTCATTAGAAGAAATTAATCATATAATCACAAGGTTAGATGAGTCTGTCTCACTAAATAAACCATCAGAAGTAAAAAATATTTTATTAACTACAAGATCAATAAATTTTAATTCAAATCTTCAAAATTAATTTTAATATAATGAATTATGATTAATAATTTTGTTCTTCTCACAGGTGGTAGCGGTTATATTGGCTCTCATACATACATAGCCCTTAAAGAGAAAGGTTTTGAGCCAGTAATTATAGATAATTTATCAAATTCATTTAAATCTGCACTAGAGAATATTAAAAAAATTACTGGTACAGATGTAATATTTGAGAATGTTGATATAAATGACACTGAAAAAATTTTTAAAATTTTAAAAAACTATAATATTTTAAATATAATACATTTAGCTGCAAAAAAATCAGTACACGAATCATATAAAAAACCTATTGATTATTATAATAATAATGTTGGAGGATTAGTCTCTTTGATAAAAGCTATAGAGACGAGAAATAGGAAAGTTAATTTTTTATTTAGCAGTAGTGCATGTGTATACAGCACAAATAACAAAATTCCATTTAATGAAAACGATAAAATATTCTCTGAAAATCCCTATGGATTAAGTAAAATCTTTTGTGAAAAAATATTAAATACATTAAGTTCAGAAATATTTAACATTGGTATTTTGAGATATTTTAATCCTGCTGGATCTCACGAAAGTGGACTTCTAGGTCAGAATGAAATAAGTAATTTTACGAATCTATTTTCAATTATTGACAATGCTGCTTTTAGATTAATTAATTTTGTTCCAGTTTTTGGGAATGATTATAAAACTAAAGATGGAACTTGTATAAGAGATTATTTCCATGTAATGGATTTAGCTGAGGGTCATGTCAGTGCACTAAATTATTTGATTAATGAAAAAAAGAATTTCACATTGAATCTTGGTAATGGAAATGGTTTTAGTGTGAAGGAAATTATACTTGCTTATTCAGAATTTAATAACTTAAGTATTCCATTTAAGATCTGTAAAAGAAGAAAAGGTGATTTGTCCATTGTTATATCATCAATAGATATGGCAAGAAAAAAAATTAACTGGTTGCCAAAATATACTTTAGAAGATATTTGTACATCAAGTTTTGTCTGGAAAAAGAAATTACTAAATAGATAACTATGTGGAAAGTAAAGAAGTCTAAAATCCATAACTCAGGAGTATTTGCGACTAATAATATTAAAAAGGGTACAAAAATAATCCAGTATATTGGTGAAAAAATACTACGTTCAGAAGGCGATCGTCGATCTGAAAAGCGAATTAAAAAATATCTCAATTCAGAAAAAACTGGATCTGTCTATATTTTTGAATTGAATCAACGATATGATATTGATGGCAGCCCCTCTTACAATAAAGCAAGGTTTATCAACCATTCTTGCAATCCAAACTGTGAAGTAGATATAATTAAAGGAGAAATATGGATTTCTTCTATAAAAAACATTAAAAAAGGCGATGAATTGAGTTATGACTATGGTTATACATTCGATAAAGATGATTATGAAGACCATATTTGTAATTGTGGCTCAAAAAATTGTATTGGTTACGTCATATCCAGTGATGACTGGGCAAAATTTAGGAAGTACAAAAAAAAATTAAAGAATGTCTGAAAAAGAAGTTGAAATAAATATTTTTGAAATATTGTCTATATTATATAGATCAAAAATAATCTTTTTTTTCATTACACTTGCCTTTATTATTTGTGGTTACTTTATCTATAATTTGCAGCCAATTACAGTTCTTGCAAAGTATGATATTATTCCAATTTCAATTAAAGATGCAAATAAATATGATCAATTTAATTCTGTTTATAACCAACTTAATTCTCAGAAAAATGAAGTAATTGAATCAGAGTATTTAAGAAAACTCTTTATAGAAAGAATTAAATCGTATGAAGATATTGAATTAGCATTGATAAATTCTCAATCATTAGAGAGAGGTAAATTTAATTCACAAAATGAATACAATAAAGCCTTACATAATTTAGTCCTTAAATTCAAAATAAAAGAAAATTTAAAAAATCAAGATAGTGATAGATCAAGTATAAAATTAATTTACACAGATAGTTTTGATAATATTAATAAAGAACAAATAACTTTATTATTTGAAGAGATAATCACATCTGCTAATGAAAATGTACGAGTAGATTTAATCAATGATTTTCAAAATAGAATTCAATTCGAAAATCTTAATAAAGAATTTAGGAAATATGAACTCGAACTTAATATAGAAAATCTAAGAAAAAGTCACGCGATACAAAGTCAGAATAGGATTATTTTTCTAGAAGAACAGGCAGAGATGGCAAGACATCTAGGTATTAGTGATTCACTTGATGTTGATAATAAGTATTCAAATATTACTAATATAATAATTGAGGAAGATGTCAAAAAATCTGTAGAATTGAATCAATATTACTTAATCGGCTATAACGCTATAGAAAAAGAAATAGAATTAATGAAGAATAGATCTACAGCTGATCCTTACATAGATGAACTAATTTATTTTTCTCAAAGAATAGTTGCTATTGATAATGATATAACTACAGATAGAGCGGAAGATCTATTCAAACTTACGCCAATACCTAATAAGAATGATTTTGCGTCAATAAAACTGAATACAAATTATCATTTAGAAATTGAAATTATAAGTGATCTAAATAAGTTTTTAATAATTTTTGGAATTATAGGTTTATTTTTAGGTTCAATATTTATAATTGCATCTCATTACGTATATAAAAAAGCTTATTTTTAAGTCATTCCTATCAAGATTTTTTTGAAAACGTGATCCTTACCTCTTTTATTAGAAAGCTTTATTTGCTTTTGCCTAGAGTAAGATCTATTTAGTTGATGCTTATTACGTATTTTATAACAATATTCGCAACAAATACCTTCTATGTAACTTTTTAATTTTTTTTCTGATGTAGTTAATGGATGTCTGCAGCCGAAACACTGTGAGTAATTTCCCGTATTTAATTTCTTGTTTACAGTTACTCTGTTATCAAATACAAAACATTCACCTTCCCAATTTATATTTTTTTTTCGATTCTTATTGTATTCTAAATAATTCAAGATACCTCCTTCAAGTTGATATAAATTCTTGTATCCAATATTAGATAAATATGCTGATGCTTTCTCGCACCTTATTCCCCCTGTACAATACATTGCAATCTTTTGATTTTTGTCAATTTTTAGGTTTTGAACTTTCTCTGGAAATTCTCTAAAATTTTGTGTTTTTGGATTTATTGAACCTTTAAACCTACCAATAACGATTTCATAGATATTTCTTACATCAATTAATTGTACAGAGGAATTTTCAATAAATTTATCCCACTCCGATGGATGAACATATTTTTTGAATTTATCAGCATCAATTTTTCCTTTACCTAAAGATACAATCTCTTTTTTTAATCTCACTTTCATTCGATTAAACGGAAGAAAATGCACATCATTCTTCTTTAAATTCAATTTTCTAACTTTTAGAATTTTTTTAATAATCTTTAGAACCTCATCTAAGTCTTTCTCTTTACCAGATATTGATGCATTAATACCTTCTTTTGAAATTAATATTGTTCCCTTTAAATATTTATTTTCTAAATATGTTTCTAATTGTTCTTTGATATGTCTAATATTTTCAATATTATGAAACCTGTAGAATGAATAAATTTTATATATTAGGCTAGTCATCTTTAGAATTTTTTAAGTTATAAACTATATCTTTTAAATGCTGTGTTAATTCTGATCTATCTTTAAAATTCTCTATATCTTTATACTTAATAATATTTCCTGAATAAATATCTATCTGTTTGCCTATTTTCTTTTTTGTTTCATGGATGTATGAGGAATATTTTAGAGTTTGATTTTTCATTTTTGTTGCAAAAAGATGAAATAGTAAACCATTTTTTCCATCAAAATAAATAGGCAGTATATCAGTACTCGTTTGATGTATGAGTTTTGCTGGAAATAGTTTCCATGCATCATCAATAGCCTCAGACTTGAGGCTTCTTGCAGTCGACACACCACCTGAAGGAAAAATGATAACGACTCCTTTATTATCCAAATACTCTCTGGCATCCTTTGCAGTTTGAATATTTAAAATTTTTGATTTTTTTTCTTGCCCATTAAAATCAACCGGTAAAATAAATTGATTCAATTGAGGAAGAAATTGAAGTGTTTCATGTGTCATTATTTTAAAGTCATCTCTTACTTTTGAGACTAATGAACATAAAATTAAGCCATCAATAATACCAAAAGGATGATTGGCAATTACTAATAGTGACCCATTTTCTGGTATATAAAGCTGGTTATTTGACTTATTAATAATTTTTATCTTCATTTCGTTCAAAATGTCTGTCCAAAATTTTTTTGGGTTGTTAGAGTCTATCGAATAGTTTTTGTATAAACTTTCAAGTTTCTTTTTACCCGTCAATGTCTCAATTGTTTTGATAATTAGTCGTTGAGCAAAATTATGTTCAGATTTTGATGCGTAAGAAAAATCTATTTTATTCATCTTAATATTCTACTGGTATAGGGTCTAAGCTTCGCCAAAAATACCATGTGGCTACTGATCTCCATGGTTTCCATTTCTTGGATAGCTTTAAAGCATATTCTTTAGAAATTGGATATTCTAGATCATAGCACTTGCATATACCCTTAATTAAACCTAAATCATCAACTGGAAAGATATCAGGTCTACACAAATTAAAAATTAAAAACATTTCTGCAGTCCACCTTCCAATACCCTTGATTTGTATTAATTCTTCAACAATGATTTCATTTTCTAATGATGCCCAGTTTTTTGGTTGTATTTTTTTTTCCAAAAAAGCGTTAGCAAGTGATTTTAAATATGTTATTTTTTGTCTTGATAAGCCACAAGATTTTAGTTTCATAAAATGCATCTCTTTGATTACTTGAGGCTTAATAACTTTAGTTTTTTTTTCAAATTTATTCCATACTGATTGAGCTGCACTTACAGATATTTGTTGGCCTATTATTGATCTGGCAAGAGTATAAAAAGGATCAGACTTTGTAAAAAGAAAGTCTTTTGGATACTTAATTATAATTTTTCCAAGCTTTTTATCCTTATTGATAAGATCTTTTTTTGCTTTTTCCCAGAAAATAGGTTTTTTCATAATCAATTTATAAGTTTGATGTTGACATGTATAAAGTAAATTGTTTTTATTGCCATTCTTAATTAATTTATGGAGCAAAAATATGACTGACGTAGCAAGTCTTTTAGCAGAATTCCAAAAAGGTATCGAAGGCAAAGATACTGGCTTGGGTGCAACAGTTAAATTTGATTTTGAGGGTGCTGGGTGTATCTTTCTTGATGGAAAATCAAACCCAAATACCGTATCGGATCAAGATCAGGACGCCGACTGTACTCTTTCAATGTCAATGGAGACATTTGAGCAAATGAGATCGGGGGAAGTTGACGGAACATCTGCTTTTATGCAGGGGAAATTGAAAGTTTCTGGTGATATGTCTATTGCAATGAAATTACAATCCGTAATGGATGCTCTAGGATAATTCAAATAGTATATATTCTAGTTTAAAACCCAGTTATTTTTAACTGGGTTTTTTTTATTAATTTTGTTTTTACTTTTTTAAATAATCTAATATTTGTAGCTGCAATAATTTTTCCTCCGTTTAATATTTCATTTCCATTCCAGGTTTTTAGAATTCCTCCTGCATTAATAATTATTGGCTCTAAAGCTCTGATATCCCATGGCTTAAGTCCGCTTTCAATTATTAAATCAATATGGCCGTCGGCGAGAAGACAATAGCTATAACAATCCCCTCCAAGCCTAACGGTTTTTACTTCTTTTGCTAATTTCTCAAATATTTTTTGATCCCCTTTATTAGCGAAGACATATGGAGAGGTTGTGTTTAAAATACAATCTTTTATCTTGTCAGTATTTCTTACCTTAAGCTTTGTCTTTTTTCCATTTTTAATCTTATACGATAATTTTGAATAACCTACGTAGCGCTCATCAAGTACAGGTATATCTGCTATACCAAGAATAATATTTTTTTTCCACGATAATGAAATTAGTGTTCCCCAGATTGGAAAACCCTGAATGAAAGATTTTGTTCCATCAATTGGATCAATGCACCATTGATAGTCGCTTAAATTCTCGATACTCGCCTCTTCTCCTAAAATTGAATGTTTAGGAAAATATTTTTTTATAGTCTCATTAATTTTTCTTTGAACTTTGACATCTGCAATGGTGACTGGATCAAAGTTTTTTTTATCTTTTGACTTAATATTTAACTTTTTTTTAAAAAAACTTAAGGAAATTTTTCTAGCATCATCAGCTATATAGTTTGCAACTTTTGCAAAATTATGAATACTTTCTTTCATATATTAAATATAATTAATAATTTAAATTTTTGAACTTTTATCATGATTGTGACGATTAAAAAAAATATTATTTTGATTATAATGATTATTTTACCATTTAATGTCATTGCAAACCCAGTTATTTCTGTCGAAAACATTGGAGAAAGAGTTCCAATTATAAGCCCTCTTTTAGAATTTAATCCTGAATTAAACTCTTATCCTGATCCATTCCAATCAGACCAAATTATTCTTACCATAGACTCAGAAAATTATCTTAAATTCAAAGAAACGCTTTTGACTCCTGGTCAAATTAGAATGTTTGAGTCTTATCCAAAGACATTCAAAATGAATATTTATCCTTCACGACGAAGTTGTGCAGTGCCACCTGAAGTTTTAGAGTTGACAAAAAAAAATGCATTGTTAGTTGACAACGGAGAAGGCGTTGAGGGTGAAGTTGGAAGTATACCTTTCCCTTTTCCATCTGAAGCTCTTCATCATGTTTGGAACCATATCTTAAGATATAGAGGTGTTGAAATATATGGCGCATCACCATTCTATATAGTTAATCCAGATGGAACCCAAACATATGGATCAGGCGAGGCAATTGCTAAAAATTTTTGGAATCCATTTGTAAGAAATAAAGAGGCAGGCTTACAAGGAATGCTAATGACAAAAGTAACTCATCCACCTCGATTAGCAGATGCCACTACTTTAGTGATTGAGTCACTTAATGCATTTCAGACTCCACGCAAAGCATGGGTTTACAATCCAGGAACGAGAAGAGTGCGTAGAGCTCCAGACATCAGTTACGACTATATGCCAAGTGCTGCTCAGGGATTGACAACTGTAGATCAGGCTGATGGTTTTAATGGAGCTAAGGATAGGTACCATTGGATAGATATTGGCGAGCAATTAAGATTAATGCCATACAATGCCTACAAGTTTCACGAAACAAAACTTGAAGAAATATTAACTCCATATCATGTAAATCAGGATTTCTTAAGATATGAGCTAGTAAAAGTAAATGTTATTGAAGCAAAGCTCAAAGAAGATAAGCGCCACATAATTCCAAAAAGAAGAATGTATTTTGATATCGATAGCCATAATATGCTATCAGAGGAAACATTTGATGACATAGGTGCTATAACAGCTTATCGCGAGTTTCCAATTATTAATTTTTATGACCAGCCCATGTGTTTATCTATACATTCAGCTACCTATGACTTTGCGACCAGGCGTTATCAATTACAAAGTGTTAGATCAACAGATATACCCAAAGTTCAGTGGAGATTAAAAGAACCTCATGACATCAAAATGTTTACCCCTGAAGGTTTAAAAAGATTTGCTCGATAAGTATAGATAGCCATTAGATAATGGTATATTTTTATCATCATAGGGCACGTAGCTCAGTGGTAGAGCATCACGTTGACATCGTGGGGGTTGTTGGTTCGATCCCAACCGTGCCCACCAAATAAATAATATG
>MDTB01158716.1_pt1 | contig 19586 bp, 24 predicted proteins | sample 811161 | NCBI WGS metagenome assembly MDTB01 (sample SAMN05326650, study PRJNA326480) | marine metagenome | isolation source: seawater | place: Mediterranean Sea | collected 2009 | reverse complement strand
GTATTCGTCAAATATACAAACCCAATTATCAAATTATTTAAACCTATTACTCCAAGTTTTTTATTTGGTGGATTTATAGCACTATATGTTGCATGGTTTTTTTACCTATTCAGATTTTATGCAATGCCTTACTTACTTGGATACGACGTATGGGGAATGCTTGCTTTTCCATTAGAAAGTGATTTTTCGAAACAACTTTATCAACTTTTTAATTAATAAATTATTTTTTTTGACAAATTTAATGATTAAAATATAAGTAAGGAATGAGCAGCCTAATCAAAATATCGCCCTCGATACTCTCAGCAGATTTTAGTAAGTTAGGCGAAGAAGTTATAGCTTTAGAAAAAGCTGGAGCTGATTACATACACATAGACGTTATGGATGGTCATTTCGTTCCAAACCTAACTATTGGACCAGATGTAATTAAGAAATTAAGACCACTTACAAAAAAAATTTTTGACGTTCACCTAATGATATCTCCAGTAGATAACTTTATAAAAGATTTTTCTAAAGCTGGTGCAGATATTATTACTTTTCACCCAGAAGCCACTAAAAATATTGCGAACACAATTAAATTAATAAAAAGTCATGGTAAAAAAGTTGGTATATCATTAAAACCAAAATCAAAAATTGATTTAATTGAGAAATATTTAAGTGAGATTGATTTGGTGCTTATTATGAGTGTAGAACCTGGATTTGCAGGTCAAAAATTTATGCCAGAAGTTTTAGATAAAACAAGAAAAATAAAACAAATGGTTGATGAAAAAAAATTAAAGATTGAAATAGAGATTGATGGTGGAATTAATTTTGAAAATTGCACTGAAGCTAAAAAAGCTGGCGCAAATGTGCTTGTATCTGGCTCTACTATATTTAAAGAAAATAAAGGCGATCTAGAAAAAAATATTGGAATTTTGAGAACAAATTAATAAATGTTTAATTTAAAAAGTATTTATTATTACTTTTTATCAATTCAAATAATTTTATTAAAGTACATAAAAAAAATTTACTTCTCCACTAATTATTATAACAAATCATTATTATCTAAAACACCTCAGCAGTTTTACTTTCATCCTAATCCATTTTTACTTTCTTCAATAACTCACTACAAAAAAAACTCATTTAAAATTAGCGAAATTGATCCAAATGTTTTTTGGTTGAAACAAAAAAACCTTGAAGGAGAAAAAGAAAGAAATAGTTTTTTATGGCTTAATCTGGTGGACAGAAAAATTGATGGCAAGGCTTTGCAAAAAATAATCAATATCTGGATGCAAAAATATTCAAAATACAAAAATAATATTTGGGATAGTTCTGTTCTAAGTAAAAGAATTATTAGTTGGATGTTGAATGTAGATATTATTCTAAACAATGGAATTTTTGAATTTAAAAAAAAATTTTTAAATAGTTTAATCTCACAATCTAATCATTTAAAAAATAACATTAAGTTTGAAAAAGATTATTCTAAAAAAATTGAAATTTTAACAGCATTACTTTTGTCAGGACTTGTCTTTAAAGAATACGAAAATAATTATAATATTGCTATTAAAGAGCTCGAAAAACTCGTTAAGGATTATTTTGATCAAGATGGTTTTCCTTTAACAAGAAATCCAAATGATTTAATCTTTTTTTCAAAGTATTTAGTGCTTTGTAGAGAATGCATTAAAGATGCCCAACAGTATGTTCCTGAATTTTTAGAGAACATAATTGAAAAAAATTTATCCTGCGTAAGAAATATCCTAACACCAAATAATCAAGTTCCTCTTTTTAACGGAGCAACAGAGGAAAACCTGGATCAGTTCAATAAATTTATTGATGATCTGGGTTTCAAAGTAAAAGAAAAAAAAAATATAGTTAGTGGTATCCAAATATTAAAATTTAAAAATAATTCAGTATTTATAGATATAGGCAGACCGCCAAAAAAAGGGTTTTCTAGGAGATACCAGTCTGGTCCTTTGTCTTTTGAATATTATTTAGATGGTAGAAAAATAATAACTAATTGCGGTTTTGGCTCAAATATTTCTGCGAAGGCAGAGTTGTTGAGCCGTTTAACTTCTGCCCAATCAACATTAACTCTTAATGACACTTCAGTGACAAAATTTGAGAGAAGTAGAGTTGTTAATAAAGTATTCGGGAATTCTATAAAAAATACTTTTAAAGTTTCTGAATTAAGTTTTTCTCAAGACAGAAATCAAATTAAATCTATAGCATCTCATAATGGATATGAAGGAAATTTTGGCTGCTTGTTCAGAAGAACTATTTCAATTGACAAATCATTGAATGATTTATCTGGTTGTGATGAATTAATAAAAAAAAGAGATATTAAACCGCTAAGCTATAGCCTTAGGTTTCATTTATACCCTGGATTAGCTGCAGTAAAGACTATGGGAGGAAACAGTGTGTTAATTCAATTATCTAAAAATAAATCTTTATTATTTATAATTAAAGATGAGTCAATTTTATTAGAAAAAAGTATATTTCTTGGCAGAAATAAAATATTAGATAATACTTGTATAACTGTCACTGGTAATTTAATTAATAAAAATAAAATTATTCATTGGAAAATTAAGAAAAATGTTTAGTTATGAATAAAAAAATTAAAAACGCTATTATATCTGTTTCTGATAAAGAAAATCTTAATTATTTATTAAATGGATTAAAAAAAAATAATATCAACATCATCAGTTCGGGAGGAACTTACAAAACTATCAGGAAACTAGGGTTTAGGTGCACAGAAATTTCCGCATACACAGATTTTAAAGAAATGTTAGACGGTAGAGTGAAAACGTTACATCCAAAGATCCACTCTGGAATTCTTTTTAATAGAAATAAAAGTTTGCATAAGAAACAAATGAAAATTAACAAATTTGAACCGATTGATCTGGTAATAGTGAATTTCTACCCATTTGAAAAAGTAATTAATAAAACTACTAATAAAAATAAGATTATAGAGAATATAGATATTGGAGGACCAAGTTTGGTCAGAGCTGCTGCAAAAAATTATAATGATGTTGTTATAATAACAGATAAAGTCGACTACTCTAACTTCATAAAAGAAATAAAAAAGTATAAGGGCAAAACTAGTTTAAAATTTAGAGAAAGATTAGCAAGCAAGGCCTTTAATTTGACCGCTTTTTATGACTCTGTTATTTCGGAATGGTATAATCAAAAACTTTCCATTAAATTTCCAGAAAGAAAAACTTTTTTTGGTAAAAAAATTAATGAGTTACGATATGGAGAAAACCCCCATCAAAAGAGTTCGATTTATTTAAGTGATATTAAAACTGAAAAAAATAATTTTGAACAATTAAATGGAAAGGATCTTAGTTACAACAACTACAATGACATTTTTGCTGGATTAGATATACTTTTTTCTGAAAGAAAATTACCATCTACGGTAATAATTAAACATGCTAATCCTTGTGGTGTTGCTTCGAATAAAAATATATTTAAATCTTTTATAGATGCAAAGGCAAGTGACCCTATTAGTGCTTTTGGAGGAGTCGTTGTATGTAATTTTAAGATAAATTATAAAATTGCTCTAGAAATTAATAAAACTTTTTTTGAAGTAATTTTAGCTAAGGGATTTGATGCAAAGGCTTTGAAAATTCTGAAAAAGAAGAAAAATATGAGAATTATTGATATTTCTAAAACAAATTATAAATCTAATACTAATATTAAAGTTTTTAATAACTCTTTTCTTTTGCAGGAAAAAGATGATAAAATTTTTAACAAAGAAAGATTGAAATTCGTAACAAAGATTAAACCAACAAAGAAAGAAATAAAGGAAATAGAGTTTGCATTTAGAGTTTGTAAGTACGTAAAATCTAATGCAATTGTTATTACTAAAGATAATGCGACAATAGGTATTGGGGCAGGTCAACAAAACAGACTTGATAGCTGTAAGATAGCTGCACAAAAAGCAAGAAAGTTTCATCCGAAAAAGCTTTTCAATTCTGTAGCTGCCTCTGATGCCTTTTTTCCTTTCGCAGATGGAATAAAAACATTAATTAATTCTGGGGTAAAACTGATAGTACAGCCTGGAGGCTCTATAAGAGATAAAGAAATTATTAAAGCCGCTAATTCAGCAGGTATAAAAATGGTTTTTACCGGTATAAGACATTTTAATCACTAATTAAAGTCTATCTATTTTAGCTGCAAGAATAAAATCACTTTCTGCTAATCCTTGAATTGCATGTGTAAAAATTTTAATACTGCAATAACCCCAACCAAACTTAATATCTGGATGATGCCCTTCTTGTTCAGCTAGATTGCCAACTTTATTAACGAAATCTTGACTTTCTAAAAAATTCTTGAATTTAAAATCTTTAATTAGAAAATATTTTTTTTTATTATCGCTTTTCACTTGCCAACCATCAACCTTTTTCAAGTATTTATGAATTTCGTCTAATTCGAAAGAAGGTATTGATCCCTCACATGCAACACATTTTTTCTTGTATAATTCTTCCATAATAAATTAGTATTTAATTTTTTAAAAATTGAGATAAGGTACTTAATTATTAAATGTTTTTAAATAAAAATTTTGAAAATCTAAAAAAGGTCGCAGCAGATAATTGCGCCAAATACACTTCTGCTGAGCCTTTTCCTAACATTGTTTTCGATGACTTTTTTAAAGTCAATATATTGGAAAAAATATTACAAGATTTTCCAAAGGATATAAGAAGTATAGGGAATGAGTATAATAATAAGGCTGAAAAAAAGTTAAGCTTAAATGATGCTGAAAAATTATCTGATACAACAAATAATTTTATAAACTTTCTTAACTCTGCTCCATTTGTAAAATTTCTTAATCATCTTACAGGTATAAACGAAACTTTGATAACAGATCCTTATCTAGCAGGAGGTGGTCTTCATGAGCTAAAAGATGGAGGTCATCTAAATGTTCATGCAGACTTTAATCAACATCCAAAAATGAAACTTGATAGAAGATTGAATATACTAATTTATCTTAATCGTAATTGGAAAGATGAAAATGGAGGTCATTTAGAGCTGTGGGACAAGGAAATGAGCGAGTGTAAAAAAAGAATATTGCCAATTTTCAATAGAATGGTAGTTTTTAGTACCACAGATTTTTCTTATCACGGAAACCCTAACAAGATTAAAACTGACGAATACAAATCAAGAAAATCAATTGCCTTGTATTATTATTCAAACGGAAGACCGCAAACAGAAAGAAAGCTCGGGCTGCACTCTACCATTTTTAGGAAAAGACCTGGAACGGAAGATGTTGATGGAAATCTGGAATTCAAGAAAATAATTGGAAAATTTTATTTAAAATCAAAAAAGAAAATTTAGACTTTGGAGCGGGCAAAGGGACTTGAACCCTCGACCTTCTCGTTGGCAACGAGACGCTCTACCACTGAGCTATGCCCGCGATTGAGAGATAATAACTAGACAAATTTTTTAAAATAAGCAATATTAAAATATGAAAATCATTGACTGTTTCATGTATTTTGACGAAGATCTTATGCTTGAGGTTAGATTAAACACTTTATTTGAGCATGTAGATAAGTTTGTCATGTGTGAAGCAACTTTAGATCATTCTGGAAAAAAGAAACGTCTTAACTTTAATATCAAGAAATTTGAAAAGTTCGAAAAAAAAATTAAATACATTGTAGTTGAAGATATGCCATTAGATATTAAGAAATTTAAAAAGCATTGGCATCCAGCCCACTATAGAGATCAATTTCAGAGAAATGCTTTAGCCAGAGGAATTCAGGACTATAATGAAGATGACTTAATTTTAATATCTGATTTAGATGAGATACCTAATCCAGAAAAAATTTTGGAATTTAGTAAAAATGATAAGTATGCCTGCTTTATTCAAAAAAACTTTTCTTTGAAGCTTAATTTGTACAATAAATCTGAACCAAAATGGTTTGGGACAAGAATGTGTAGAAAAAAAGATTTAATATCTCCTCAGTGGCTGAGAGATATAAAAGCAAGGGATAGACCTTTTTATAAATTTTTTAAACCAAAGTTTGATAAATTTATAAACGATGGCGGTTGGCATTTTAGCTCGGTAAAAGATGCAGAGGGCATTTACAAAAAACTAGACTCATACGCTGAACAACAGTGGAATAACGATAAATTTAAAAATATAGACATAATTAAAAGAAAAATAGAGAAAAAAGAGGATTTATTTGATCGTAATCACAAATTTGAAGTAATAGATGTTGATGCCTCATTTCCTAGTTACATTTATAAAAATAAAGAAAAATTTAGAGATTTTATTTATTCAGATTAGAACAAATTTTTGATAGAATTATTGCATGTCAATAAAATTTCCAGATCAAATACCTGTCTTCCCGCTCTCTGGGGTGATCTATTTCCCTAATACTAATTTACCTTTGAATATTTTTGAGCAAAGATATCTAGATCTCGTTAATGATACTATGAAAAAAGATAAGTTGATGGGCATGATTCAATCTAATAAACAAAATGAAGCTGTATATAAAGTAGGATGTCTAGGAAAAATCAGTGACTTTAGAAAAAGCAAAGATGGGCGCATATTAATAAATCTAACTGGTCTAATTAGATTTGAAATTCAAGAGGAAATTAAAAGCCCTAAATTATATCGTGAATTTAAAGTTAATTATAAAAAGTTTAATCTAGACCTCGAACCCATTCTGGATGACATAAATATAGAAAGATTAATGGGCATAGTTAAAATTTTTTTTAAAAAGAATGGAATTTTATTAAATTGGAAAGAATTTGAAAAATTAGATAAGATTCAAAAAATTAATACCTTGGCAATGATTGCTCCCATAACAAATGAAGAAAAACAAAAGCTTTTAGAGTCAATATCTCTTCAAGAAAAAGTAAAAAACTTACAAGATATAATGAACTTCTATCTTTACGAGACAGATTTTAATAATCAAACAGTCCAATAAATGCTAATTAGCTGATTTGTTCATTGAATCAAAGAAATCAGAATTATTTTTCGTATTTTTTAGCTTTGAAATCAAAAATTCTATCCCATCCATTGTTCCCATAGGACTAATAATTCTTCTTAGAACATTCATCTTGGACAAGTCATCTTTTTCAAAAAGAAGCTCTTCTCTTCTAGTTCCTGATCTAGTTATATCTAATGCTGGATAAATTCTTTTATCAGCAACTTTTCTATCAAGTATTAATTCGGAATTTCCTGTTCCTTTAAACTCTTCAAAAATTACCTCGTCCATTCTACTGCCAGTGTCTATTAAAGCAGTAGAAATTATTGTAAGCGAACCACCTTCTTCAACATTTCGAGCTGCACCAAAAAATCTTTTTGGTCTTTGTAGAGCATTAGCATCAACACCTCCCGTCAGGACTTTTCCAGAACTTGGTATTACGGCGTTATAAGCTCTTCCTAATCTAGTAATAGAGTCTAATAAAATTACAACATCTTTTTTGTGCTCTACTAATCTTTTTGCTTTTTCTATAACCATCTCTGCGACTGCTACGTGTCTAGATGCTGGTTCATCGAAAGTGGAGGCTACGACTTCACCTTTGACAGAACGCTGCATATCAGTTACTTCTTCTGGTCTCTCATCGATCAATAAAACCATCAGATAGCATTCTGGGTGATTTGCAGTAATAGATTGAGCTATATTTTGAAGTATAATTGTTTTACCTGCTCTTGGCGGCGAAACGATTAATGATCTCTGTCCTTTTCCAATTGGACTTACTAAATCAATTAGTCTGGCAGTGTTGTCAGGTTTTTTTTCAACTTTTGTGGTCTCGACTTCAAGCTTAATTCTTTCGTTTGGGTATAAAGGCGTTAAGTTGTCAAATGCAATTTTATTTTTACCTTTTTCTGGATTGTCAAAATTAATCTTATTTACTTTTAAAAGCGCAAAATATCTCTCTGCGTCTTTTGGGCCTCTTATTTCTCCTTCAACCGAGTCGCCGGTCCTAAGACCAAATTTACGTATCTGGCTAGGGCTGACATATATGTCGTCGGGACCAGGTAAATAATTCGACTCAATCGCTCTTAAAAAACCGAATCCGTCCTGTAATACTTCCAATACGCCTGTAGCAGTAATTTGTTCATTTTTTTCTGCAAGTTTTTTTAGTATTGCAAAAAGTATTTCTTGTTTTCTTAATGTGCTGGGATTTTCAATTCCAAGCTTCTCAGCTTCATTAATTAGCTCTGCAGGGTTTTTTTGCTTAAGTTCTTGTAAATTCATGTGATTGTTGTTGATTTAGGAATGTTCTCAAAATATAGGGATTTTTAGATTAAATTCAACCCTTAATTATAGAGGCTTAAATATAACAACAAATATAACCACTATGAGTATTAACGTCGGTATTTCATTATATATTCTAAAGAATTTAGAGGTTTTTTGATTGTTGTCTAAAGCAAAATCATTGAGATATTTGCCTAAAGTAAAGTGATAATAAGTCAAAATTATAACTGCTACAGTTTTTATCTGCATCCATAATTCATAAAAGACTGAGAAACCAAGACTATGTATTAGTAAAATCCCGAATAGCCATGAAAGAGTCATTGCGGGCATCATTATGTAATTGTAAAGTTTTTTTTCCATGGTTTTAAAAACTTTTTTTTGTGACATCTCATCAGCTTCTGAATGATATACAAATATTCTTGGTAAATACAGAAGACCTGCCATCCAAGAGATTACTGCAATTAGGTGTAAAGATTTAAATAATAGATATAAGTTCATTATATATATTTTTTTATTAATTTTTCAAACAGCTCGATATGATCGAAACTATCATTTAGACACGGAATTAAATCAAATTCTTTTCCGCCATTTCCCATGAAGCTTTCTCTGCCTTGTATGTTTATTTCTTCTAAAGTTTCCACACAATCAGATGCGAAACCGGGACATATGACTAACAAATTTTTAATTCCTTTTTTTGGCAAACCCTCTAAAGTTTTGTCTGTATATGGAGTTAACCATTCTTGCGGACCAAATCTTGATTGAAATGTAGTTTGTATTTCAACCTTACTAAATTTTTCTTTCATTAATCTTGTTGTTTTGTGACAGTAACAATGATATGGATCGCCTTTGTCAAAGTAGGACTTAGGTATTCCATGGTATGAAGAAATTATTAAGTCTGGTTTCCAGTCTATTTCTTTGATTTTTTTTTCAATACTTTTTATTAAAGCATCAATATATAAAGGTTCGCTTTCATAATGAGGTATAATCTGAAGACTTGGTTGCCATCTCATTTTCATTAAAGACTTATAGACCTCATCACAAACTGTCGCTGTTGTAGCAGCTGCGTACTGAGGGTACAAAGGGAGGATAATTATATTCTCACATCCTTCCTCTTTAAGTTTGTTCAAACGAGACTTAATGCTTGGATTGCCGTATCTCATGGCAAAATTAACAATTATATTTTCACTGCCAATTCTCTTATTAAGTTTGCCTGCTTGATTTTTTGTAAAAAAAAGCAATGGTGACTCATTGCTATCTTTCCTCCAAATTTTTTTATATGCATGCGCTGTTTTCGAAGGCCTGAAAGTTAAAATGAATAAATTTAGAATTATTTGCCATATAAACGGATTTATCTCGATTACTCTTCGATCTGACAAAAACTCTTTTAAATATTTTCTTATATCCCACCAACTAGTTGAGTCTGGGGTGCCTAAATTAATTAACAAGACTCCAGTTTTTCCAAATTTTATTTCGGGATGATCTTGTTTCATTAAGTGTTCCTATACAATTCAATTAATTTTTCTACTCTATCAGGATCTGTTTCAGGAAGTAAACCATGACCAAGATTAAAAACATATGGAATATCTTTAAATGTTTGAATGTATTTCGTCGCTATCTCCAACATTTCCTTTTCGGGTTTCATTAAAGCTTTCGGGTCCATTCCTCCCTGGATTACTACATTTTTTAATTTATTTTTCGCCCAGGTTGGGTCTATTTCGTAGTCTAAATTTATTCCGTTTGGCTTGACTATCTGATTAAACCTTTCATAATTTTCTTTTATTCCTTTAGGGAAACAAATATTGACAATTCTTCTCTTTTTGCAGAACTCAACTATTTTTGCATTTGGAACATAACAAAAATCTTTAATGCTTTTGTCTGGTATTAATCCCGCCCAGGAGTCAAATATTTGGATCACATCGGCACCAGCATTAATTTGGTTTTCAATATGAATACATAAAAAATTAATTAGCTTTTCTAAAACTAAATCCTCGCTAATGTATTTTTCAAAATTATCTAATTTTATATTTTTTTTATCTCTTTTTAAATTAAACATGTAGAATAGTAATGTCCAAGGAGCTCCGACAAATCCTATTAAAGACTTATTTTTGTCCAAATTACTCCTTGTCATTTCAATTGCTTTGTAAATTGGATTAAGTTTATTAATAAATTCTACTTGATTAATATCTAAAAATTTTTCACTATTAAACTCGTCAAGAATTGGTCCATGGTCTTTAGTAAATTTTACATCTTGACCTAGTGCAAAGGGTATAATTAATATATCAGAGAAAATGATTGCTGCATCTAAATCAAACCTTTTAATAGGCTGAAGTGTTATCTTAGAACTTAACTCACTATTCAAACACAGATCAATAAAATTTTTGTTTTTGGATCTAATTTCCTGAAATTCAGGAAGATAACGACCTGCTTGTCTCATAAACCACACTGCTTTGCAAGATTTATCTTTGCTTACTAAAATTCTTTTAAGATTGTTCATAATATAAAATAAGATTTATAATTTTAGGTTATGTAGTAGGTCCTGTTCATTGTTAATATAACTATTTATACATATTTTATACAACCCAATTTTAATAAATTCCTCAATTAATGCTATAAATTCAATATTTTTATAAAATTATGAACAATAATGAAATTAAAATATTAACACCTAACAAAATGTTAGAATAATGTTAACTATTGTTAATTTTTTTTTACTTAACTTTTTAAAAATGAAAAAAGTTACTTTATTAAGTAATTATTAACAAATATATGAACGAAAAATACAATGTATATCTTGTTTCAGATTCAACTGGAGAAACATTAGATAGAATTTTCTTATCTTTAAAATCTCAGTTTGCTAATTTCGAGTATGATAAGAGAGAATTTGCTTTTGTCAGGACCGAACAACAAATCGATAAAATAATCAAGGAGTGTACAGATTTACAAAATTCAATTATTCTATATACGATTGTTGAAACAAAACTAGCTAAATATATATCTAACGCTAGTGAAAAAAATAAAGTACCATGTTTTGGAATCCTGGGAAATCTTATTCTAAATTTCTCTAAACTTTTAAATCAAAAAGCTATACATAAACCTAGTGCTCAACACGTTTTGGATGAGGATTACTATAAAAGAATAGAAGCAATTCAGTTTACCATGTCTCATGACGATGGAAAAAAATTAGATGATGTTTCTAAATCAGATATTGTCCTTCTTGGGGTAAGCAGAACAAGCAAGACACCAACATCAATTTACTTGGCCAACAGAGGATATAAAACTATTAATATCCCTTTGGTAATGGATCAAAAAATACCTGAAGACTTAAAGTCCAAAAGCAACAAGACTTGCGTCATTGGTTTAATAGCCGACCCTGAAAGATTGGCTGATATTAGAAGAAATAGAGTTGCAATAATGAAGGAAAATAAAATCAAAGAATATACCAGTCTTAACGCAATAAAGGACGAAGTTAATCAATCTAAACAACTCTTTAAAAAATACAATTGGCCAATTATTGATGTAACTCGAAAATCAGTAGAGGAAACCGCTGCTTCAATTTTAAAAATTTTTGATATTCAAAAAAACAAATGAAACTAATTTTAGCTTCTAAAAGTGGCGTAAGAAAAGAAATTTTAGAAAAATACAAAATCTCTGCCGATGTTATCGTTTCAGGGATAGATGAAGACCAAACCAAAGAATCTTTATTAGCAGAGGGAGCTTCGCCACTAAATATTTCAAAAAATTTAGCTGAGCTTAAATCTATAAAGATAAGCAGTCAACACCCTGACCGTCTCGTTCTAGGCGCAGATAGTGTGATCTCTTTAAATAATCAATTAATAAATAAACCTAAATCTAGAGATGAAGCTTTTAAAATTTTAAAAAGTTTAAATAATTCAAAACATTTTCTTATAAGTTCAGCATGTATTTCAAAGAATGGATCAATGATTTGGAATTATTCTGATCAGTCCGAGCTAAAAATGAAAAATTTTAAAGACGAGGAATTAATAAAATATTTAGACAAAATTAAAACTGAGACCTTGTTAGCATATGGTGTATATCAAGTTGAAGCCCAAGGATTGAAGCTTTTTGAGTATATTAAGGGTGATCGAGACTCAATTATGGGTTTGCCTATAAAACAAATTTTGAATTATATTAAACAATACAACAAATGAAGAAAAAACTATTTGCAATTATTGGTGATCCAATTACTCACTCTCTTTCACCAACTTTACATAATTACTGGTTTAAAAAATATAACGTAAACGGAGATTATTCTCTATTAAAAGCTAAAGAAGATAATCTAAAAGGTATAATAAAAAGTATCAGAAATGGAGAATTAAACGGAATTAATGTAACCTTGCCTTTTAAACAAAAAGTAATTCCTTTTGTAGACAAATTAATTAATGATGCTCAGCATACAAATTCTGTAAACACAATTTTTATAGATGAAAATAATTCCGTTGTTGGCGAAAATACAGATGTATTTGGGTTACAAGCAGCTTACTTAAAGGAAATCAATAACACTGAAAACAAGAAAGCCTTGGTGATAGGAGCTGGCGGTGTTTCACCTTCGGTAATTTTTTCTTTAATAAAATCTAAAATAAAAAATATGTCAGTGATAAACCGCACTCACGAAAAATCTCTCTTTTTGAAAAAAAAATTTAATTTTTTAAATGTTCTTGAATGGGGATCGTTACAAGAAAAGATAGCAGAATTTGACGTTATAATTAATGCGACCAGCCTAGGTCTTAAAGGTGGTAGAGATTTTGAATTTGATTTTGATAATATGAAACCAGATGCGGTCTATATAGACACCATATATAATCCTTTGGAAACAAAGACTTTAAAGTTTTTAAAGAGAAATAAAATTAAAACTTTTAATGGATTAGAAATGTTTATTTATCAAGGACAAAAATCTTTTTATTTGTGGAACAAAATAAACCCTGAGATAGATGATAATTTAATAAATTTGTTAATCTCAAAATTAAAATGATCAGAATAGGAATCACAGGTTCACTGGCATCAGGAAAATCAACCGCTAGCAAAATTATTTCAAGAGGCAGAGGTCCTTTGTTTAACGCAGATCTTGTTGTTAAAAAGTTGTATTCTAAGCAAAGTTTTAGAAAACTAGTAGCCCAGAAACTTAACTTAAAGTTGAATAAACATTTAAATAAAAATATTAAAAATATGGTTATAGAAAAAAAGGAAACTTTGAAAAAACTAGAGAAGATTATTCATCCTTTAGTAAGAAAAAATATGCGTATTTTCTCAAACATAAATAAAAACAAAAAGTTTCTATTTTTTGAAATACCTTTATTAGTTGAGAGTAAACTCTTAAGATATTTTGATATCGTGATCTTCATAAAATCAAAAAAGACTTTAAGATTAAAAAGATACTTGTCTAAAAGAGGTAATTCTAAATTATTTAATTTCTTAGATCGTCAACAGATTAAAGCAAACAAAAAGACGAAATATTGTGACTATATAGTTGTTAATAATAGTTCATTAAATGTTTTAAAAAAAAATCTTTTAAATATAATTCAATTTTATGAATGAAATATTTTTAGACACAGAAACCACAGGTTTGTCATTTAATGATGGTCATAGAATCGTTGAAATAGCTTGTGTTGAAACACAAGATTTAATTCCTACAAATAGAATTTTTCATAAATTAATTAATCCTCAAAGAGATGTTCCGGATGAAGCATTTAAAATTCATGGTTTTTCTCAGGAATTTCTTAGCAATAAAGAAAATTTTGAAAATATTTCAGAAGAATTTATAGAATTTATAAATGGGAAACAAATTATAATTCATAATGCGAAATTTGACCTAGGTTTTTTAAACGGTGAACTAGCAAAAATTGGTAAAAAAAAAATTGACAATGCTAATGTCGTTGACTCCCTTGAGCTAGCAAGAAATAAGTTTCCAGGCAGCTCTAATTCATTGGACGCATTATGTAAAAAATTTCACATTGATTTATCCAAAAGATCGAAACATAATGCATTATTGGATTGTGAACTACTAAGAGAAGTTTATATAAATCTTTTAGACGTAAAAGAACCTAAATTTAATCTTTCCTTAAAAAATAATGAAGACACTAAATCACCATTTAAAGAAAAAATTTATGGTAAAACAGTAATAAAGCTATCAGAAGAAGAATTAAAAAAGCATAAACAATTTTTGAAATCTGAGTTAAAAAAAAACTTTTATTGAATTTTTTTTCGATTATAAAGTTCCTGAAAATCAACTTTTTCACTTATATTAACTTCTTTAAATCCAGAGTTCTCAAAAACGAAAATAAATATTTTTCTTAGATCAGGATAAATTTTTGACGGAACATCAATTAATATTATCTTTTCTATCTCTGTTTTATTCTCTATAATTTTATTTAATTCTATAATTGTGGAGTATATAATTTTTGTATTAATTTTTTCTATATCGTTTTTAATAGGTGAAAGACTTAAACTTGTTTCTATTTCGATGATTTTTTCCTTAATTTGATTACTTTTAATATCTATATTTATTTTATAATTTGAAATATTTTTCGAAAGTAAAAAAAAAGTTTTAGGGTTAGGTATACTAAAATCTATGTCTTTAATATACTTACCAATTATTTTATAGCTCATCTTTATTTTTCTTAACTATTTCGCCATCCAAAGTTTCATTATTTTTATTGCTTGATATATTTCCTTTTTTAACAAAAAAACTGATTAATAATTTTCTTGTAAAAGGTATTAAAAGCAAAAAACCTATTGTGTCTGTAAAAAAACCTGGGATGATAAGAAGCAAAGCCGCAAACGCTATCGAAGCTCCTGAAAGTAATTCATATACTGGTAACTTATTTCGGTACAAATTCATTACTCCGGATCTCATAGTCTTTACTCCTTCAAATTTTGCGAAATAAATACCGACAATTGCTGCTAAAAGAATTAAAAAAACAGTATTTAATGCACCTATTTTTCCTCCAATTTTAATCATGAGAAAAACTTCAAGCGCTGGTATTCCGATAAATAGCAGAAAAAATGAGTTCATTTGTCTGATACAAAATTATAATATTAATGTATATTTATCAAATTATGAGTAATAATTTTGGGTATATCGACATAATTTTACTTGGTATGATAGCTGGATTCATAATCCTTAGATTAAGGAATATATTGGGGAGAAAAACAGGGCATGAGCCAAAAATTTACCCTAATTTTGCAGAAAAGAAATTTAATGTACCAAATAATAATATCAAGACAACTAAGACAAATTACGAAGTTTTAGAAGGTCAAGAAAAAAAGGAATTTCTTAAAGGCGCAGAGATCGCTTACGAAACAATTCTTACATCGTTTGCATCTGGCGATAATAAAAAATTGAAAGATTTGCTAACTCCCGACATGGCATCAAATTTTGAACAGGCTATAAGATCAAGAATCAAAGATAATATTAAGTCAGAATTCACATTTATTGGTGTGAAGCAATCCAGTGTTGAGAAATATGAAAGGATTAAAAATGAGCTATTCGCCTCTGTAAAATTCGTCTCTGAAGTAATTTCTGTGAAAAAAGATAAAGATGGAAAGATCATTGAAGGGAATCCAGATAAGATTAAAGAAGTAATTGATTATTGGAAATTCACTAGAAATATTTTAAAAAAAGGTCCTAATTGGTACTTGTCTGAAATTGTTAGCAAGTGATTAAAAAAAAAGATATTTCGCAAGAAGATATTGATACCTGGAAAAACTATATCAAAAATCCAAAAGATATTGTAGATAAAGACTTTATTAATCAAATAGACCGTCAATTAAGCCACTCAAGATACAAATATGATTTACACGGTTTTAATTTGGTTGAAGCTAACAAAAAGATAAAAGATATCATTTTGTTTTGTATAGAGAAAAATTATAAAGAAATTCTATTAGTTACTGGCAAAGGTATTCATTCTAATACCGATAAGGATATTTATGTTTCAAAAGATCTTAGCAAATTAAGATATTCAGTTCCAGAATATCTAAAATCAGATCCAAATATATCTAAGTATATTAAATCTATCTCAGGTGCTGACAAAAGAGACGGAGGTGATGGAGCTATTATAATTGAACTTAAAAATTTATAAAATAAATTTTGACAAATCTGTATCTTTAACCAAATTCCCTAAATTATCGTTAACAAACTTTTTATCTACCGTAACAGTCTCACCAGCTTTGTCCGTAGCATTAAAACTTATATCATCTAACACTTTTTCAATTATTGTATGAAGTCTTCTTGCTCCTATGTTTTCAACTGAAGAATTAACTTCTGCGGATATTTTTGCCAACATATCTATTCCATCTTCAGTAAAAACAAGGTTTACGTTTTCTGTTTTTAATAATTCTTTGTACTGTTTTATTAAACTATTATCTGGTTCTTTTAGTATTCTTTTAAAGTCTTCCTCGTTTAAAGCATTTAATTCTACTCTTATAGGAAGTCTACCTTGTAATTCAGGAAGAAGATCCGAAGGCTTAGCTAGTTGAAAAGCGCCGGAAGCGATAAAAAGAATATGATCTGTTTTGATAGGTCCATGTTTAGTGCTTACAGTAGTGCCTTCAATTAGAGGCAATAAATCTCTTTGAACACCCTCTCTAGACACATCACCGCCAACTCTATCGCTTCTTGCAGAGACTTTATCAATTTCATCTAAAAATACTATTCCATTATCTTCAGTAGTTTTTTTTGCCTCTTTAATTATTTTGTCCTCCTCAATCATTTTATCGGACTCTTGAGCTACTAAAATGTCATGTGATTCCTTTACTAACATTTTTCTCTTTTTGCCTTTTTTAGCGCCCATAGATTTTCCAAGAATATCTCCAAGATTTACCATTCCCACATTTCCTCCTGGCATACCTGGGATTTCAAAACTTTGTAATCCTGATGTTTTATCCTGAACTTCAATTTCTATTTCATTGTTGTCAAGATCACCATTTCTTAATCTTTTTCTAAAGCTTTCTCTTGTTGCTACGCTTGCTTTGCTACCTACTAAAGCATCTAAAACTTTTTCTTCAGCTTTAAGTTCAGCCTTTGCTTTTACCTCTTTTCTTTTTTTAACTCTTTCCATAGCAATAGCTATTTCAATTAAATCCCTTACTATTTGTTCTACGTCTCTACCGACGTAGCCTACTTCGGTAAATCTGGTAGCCTCAACTTTAATAAATGGAGCTTCTGCTAATTTAGATAATCTTCTTGAGATCTCAGTTTTACCTACACCCGTGGGGCCAATCATAAGAATATTTTTAGGCAAAACTTCATCTCTCATCTCTTCAGAGAGAGCCTGTCTCCTCCATCTATTTCTTAATGCTACAGCAACAGCTTTCTTAGCCTCTTTTTGTCCTATAACATATCTATCTAATTCAGAAACTATTTCTCTTGGAGACAAAGCACTAACTTTAGAATTATCTTTCTTTTTATTTTTTACCAGGTTCAAATTTGTAATATTTTTAGAACTTGCCATATTAAACTTTCTCGACAGTAACGTTATTATTTGTAAACACACAAATATCCGAAGCAATTTTTATAGCTTTTCTTGCAATATCCTCAGCCTTCAAGTCGGTTTCAATTAAAACTTTTGCAGCTGCTAAAGCATAATTTCCACCCGATCCTATTCCAATAATGCCATCCTCTGGTTCTAAAACATCCCCAGTTCCAGAAATAATAAAGCTGTGTTTTTTGTCTGCCACAGCCATTAATGCTTCTAATCTTCTTAAAAATTTATCACTCCTCCAATCTTTAGCCAATTCAACAGCAGCTCTTTGAAGATTTCCTGCATGTTTTTCAAGTTTTGCCTCAAGACGTTCAAATAAAGTTAATGCGTCAGCTGTTGATCCCGCAAAACCTGCTATTACACCCCTGCTTTCTATTTTTCTAACTTTTTTAGCTTTACTTTTTAAAACAGTGTTTCCAAGACTAACTTGTCCGTCTCCTGCAACGACTGTTTCGTTATTTTTTCTTAGCAAGACAATGGTTGTACCGTGCCACTTTTCAGCTGTATTCATGATGTTATATGTGGAGATTAATTGTAGATCTTCAATAGCGAAATCTGATTTATTGATAAAATGGTCATTTATATATATATCAAAGATAAATTGTCTTAGATTATGAAAAGAAAAGCAAAAATAAACAGAAAAACTAAAGAAACTAACATTTCGGTCGCAGTCAATTTAGACGGAAAAGGGAAATATAAAATTAAAACTGGTATCGGTTTTCTTGATCATATGCTCGAACAACTCTCCAAGCATTCATTAATTGACTTAGAAGTTAAAGCTAAAGGTGACACGCACATCGACTTACACCACACGACTGAGGACACAGGTATTGCCATTGGTGAGGCTATTAAAAAAGCTGCGGGCAACAGGAAAGGAATTACAAGATACGCTTCAACAATGATTCCTATGGATGAAACACTTAGTAGAGTATCTATTGATGTCTCGAATAGACCGTATTTAATTTGGAAAGTAAATTTACCTGTAGAGAAACTTGGTGAAATGGATACTGAACTATTTAAAGAATGGTTTCAAGCATTTTCTCAATCAGCAGGACTAACTTTACACATTGAAAATATTTATGGTGATAACAGTCACCACAAGATTGAGTCTTGTTATAAAGGTTTAGCTAGATCACTTAAAGACGCATTAGCGATAGATAAAAGAATTAAAAACTCGATACCATCTACAAAAGGCTCTATTTAAATTTGATGAACGTCACAATTGTTGACTACCAATCGGGCAATATTAGCTCAGTTATTAACTCTTTTACAGAGGTCGCTAAAGGCAAAGTTAATCTAGAAATAACCTCAGATATAAAGAAAATTAAATCTAGCGATAAGATTATTTTGCCAGGTCAAGGGTCTTTTAAAAGCTGTGTAGACTCTTTAAACAGTATTAATGGATTAGTTGATACACTTAAAGAATTTGCAATATTAAACAAAAAACCATTGTTAGGAATTTGTGTAGGTTTACAAATGTTTGCAGATATTGGCTATGAGGAAACAAAAACAAAAGGACTAGGTTGGATCGCTGGAAAAGTTTCAAGAATTGATAATCAAAATGGAAAATTTAAACTTCCACATATTGGTTGGAATGAAATTGAAATTCAAAAAGAAAGTAAGATATTTAAAGACATAAAAAACAAATCTCATATGTATTTCGTTCACAGTTATGAGTTTATTCCTGAAGATAAATCAGTTATTTCAGCAACAACTGATTATTCTTCAAAGATTGTCTGCTCAGTCGAAAAAGATAATTTATTTGGAACACAATTTCACCCAGAGAAAAGTGATAAAACAGGATTAAAAATAATTGAAAACTTTATTAATTTATAAAAAAAGATGAAAATATTTCCTGCTATAGATATTAAAGATAAAAAGTGCGTAAGATTAATCAAAGGAG
>MDTB01123464.1_pt1 | contig 19586 bp, 10 predicted proteins | sample 811161 | NCBI WGS metagenome assembly MDTB01 (sample SAMN05326650, study PRJNA326480) | marine metagenome | isolation source: seawater | place: Mediterranean Sea | collected 2009 | reverse complement strand
GTCCTCATAACCAGACTCACAAATTCCATCACCGCATCCATAAATAATAAGCGTTATATCTTCTGCAATTGTTTCAGACATAGTATCTAAATCATGTAAAATGAATCTTAAATAAGCTGTACCTGTTCCTCCACAATCATCTACAGAACGAAATGGGATTTTAGTATTAAATAAAAAAAGGTTCGAATCAGTTTGTGAAGAAACACTATTTGACCATTCAAAATAACTTTCAAATTGATCTTGTTGAGGATTATTATTAAATTCTCTATCACAAATAACAGTATTTGGATTATCTAAATACATATAATTAGTATTAATTTGTAATTCAATAGAACTATTATCAATGTTAATAGTTTCAGTAGAAGTATAATTATTATCGAATGAATCTAAAATAGTAGATATAATACGAAATGCTTTCCCTAAAACTATGACAGAAATATTTAAACTATCTGAACTTTGTTGATTTAACTTAAATGCTTTCTCTAAAATAATATCTTCAATTTTAGGTACAATAATTGGTAGTTGTAAAGTATCAGCATCAGCGAGTAATGTATAAATTCCGTTATAAGGTATGATATCGCCATTCACTCCGTTATCATAAAGTTCAAATCTATTATTTTTTATAAATTCAGAGTTTCCGATATAAGTCATATCAACCGTAACTTCTTTAATATTTGCAGCAAATTGATTTTTATATGTTTCTAATTTTAAAAGAAGAGTGTTTTCAGCTCTATTAAGTTCAATGGTAGTATTAATAATATTAATAGAATTATCCTCTAATTCTAAAATATTATCTGAACATGAAAATAAAATTATAATAATTACATACCATGATATTATTTTTATTTTTTTACTACTAAGCATATCCATTCACCTTTTGTAGTTAAATCTAAGATTTTAAAATCTGAATTAATCAATAATGATTTTATAGAATTATAATCAGACTCTAATAACCCTGATAAAATTATTAAGCCAGAAGAAGATTCAAGTTTTGGAATTAATTGCATTAAAATATTTTTATTTATATTTACTAAAATCATGTCATAATTATAATTTTTCCAAAGAAGAATATCAGAATGATAATAATTAATATCTTTATTAATATTATTAATTTTAATATTTTCTAAAAAATTATCTTTACAATCTATATCAAATTCAACCGAATCTATTTTTTTAGCTCCCAATTTTTTGGCTGCTATAGATAAAATTCCACTTCCAGAGCCACAATCTAAGATTGATATATCAGATTTAATATACTCTATCATTTTATTTAGAACTAACCAAGTTGTTTCATGATGACCAGTTCCAAATGCCATACCAGGTTTAATTTTAATAATATTTTTTTCTTTAGTTTTACTATCCCAATTTGGTATAATCTTTAATTTACCATTAATATTTATTGGTTTAAAATTTTCTTGCCAAGCTAAATGCCAATTTTCTTGGTTTTGTTTATCCCAATTATATTCAAAGTTAAATAAATTAGAAATCTCTATTAATTCTTTATCAATAGTATTTTTAATTCCTCCCTCAAAATATAAATTTGTAATACCATTCACCAAATACGAACCCAGACAATATTTATTTAATAAAGATTGTACTATTTCTACATTAGAAGATTTACTTTTAATACATAATACATCAAAATATTTTACCTTAGAACTCATTTTTTAAATTTTGAATCTTCTATGTAAATAAAATGAGTAATTACAGTACCAACAATTTCTAAACTTTTCGCTGAACAATTTTCAGGTATATCTTGTAATGTGTGCCAATAATTAATATTTTTATTTGGATAATCAAAATCAATAATATCTATTGCGGGAATTTTAGAATATTTATATAAATAATAATGATCATCCATAATCGCTGATCCAATTCTATTTTCAAATTCATTATAACCTAGACTTTGCGCTAAAGACCATATTTTTTCCACAAGTTCTGGAGCCTGTTTTAAAGAAAATTGCTCAATTGGAAAACTAGGTTCTTGATCACCAACCATATCTACACAAATAGCATATTGTGGTCTTGGCTCAGGAACATGTTTAGAAAATGCTTGAGTACCTAAACCAAATTTATCAGGATCACCACTATGGCCCATATCTTCACCATCTACTAATAAAATATCGACCCCAATATTTATCAAATTATTTTTTGATAAAATTTCAGCTAAAGTTAATAATACCGCTACTCCACTTGCACCATCATTAGCACCTAAAATAGGTAAAGTTCTATTATTTATATCTGGATCTAAATCTGCAACTTCTCTAGTATCCCAATGGGCCATAAACATAATTCGATATGAAGCCTCTAAATTAAAACGAGCTAGATAATTAGTTAAGGTAATATAATGCCTTTTATAGGGATGGGGTATTTTTTCATCCATAACATACAAACTATCCGAAATAGGATTTAAAAAATTTTTCAAATACTTTTTCATTAATAGATGTCCCTCACTTTCTGGATATCTAGGTCCTATATCACACTGTTCTATAAGAAGCTCCATTGATCGATTTCCATTAAAATGAGGAATATTTTGTGATGATAACATTGATATTAATATTAGAATTATTATTTTTATCATAATCAGCCTTGTATTTTAATATTGACATTAAACCCAAAATCTCTCTCTATACTTTTACCAGTTGTTTTATTTTCAGATATACCATATATAAAAAAGAAATTCCCATTAACCCATCGAGTAAAACTATAACTAATATTAGGCTTTATTGTCCATGATGAATTGTTAGTTTGTTCATTAAAATCAGATAAATTTTCAGCTTCAGTTGTAGTCATTAATTTCTGATCTTTAGACCAATTAAAATTAAGAGAAAAATCTAAATCATTTGGTATAAAGAAATCTCTAAAAAAGAACACTGGAATTGTTAGACCTCCTGATTTTTTGAAAGAAATAGAGCTGCTAATTAGACTACTATGATTTCTTTCTGTAGAAACATCAATTTTTTTTATATTTTGGTTTACATTATAATTAATTTTAAATGAAACAGGACTTCTTCCCTTAGATTTAGTGGTAATACCTATTATGGGTGAATAGTTAAATGTGTATTGTTCGTTTTGAAGTTCATCAGAGGAGATGATACCATCATTATTAACATCTTTACTTGATAATGACTTTTCTCCATTAAATCCATGTTGTAAACTTATAGATTTAAAAATATTATCTAAAAACCACCATTTTTCTATTCCAGACCAATTTATGCTCCAATTAGATATAGGCATACCTTCATCTCCTCTCAAGCCCAAAGGATAAAATGAAAAAGATTCATTTTTAGTTTTTGAAGCAGTTGATGGTAAAATTAAAGAATTTTTATACCTGAAATCTAAACTTGTAACAATAGCTCTTGTAATACTTATACTTGTACTAAAATTAATATCATTTTCATATTTTTTTGAAGATGAACCAACTATATTATTATTTGTTAATAATTCTTCATTGAATAATTTTTTATCTGCAGGAGATTCTTGTATACCTAAACGATATAAATATGATGGATTTAAATCTGAAGAAAAATTATTATAGTCATTACCACTAGTATAGGTATAAGTTCCAGATATTTTATTAAACTTAGATGCTGTAGAATGTATACCTCCTAATACAAATCTAAAAATAGGATTTTTAATATTAATTTTATTTTTATTTTTATTTGCAGAAGATCTACTTCTTCCTCTTCCCCGACTTCTAGAGCTACTTGATTTACTTTTATTATCTGGAGTATATATTAATTCAATTACATCTTTTATATTCAAGCCAATTTTAGTTTTAAAAGTCGATGAAGATTTAATATTTGCTGTTGTTGATGAGGAATCAATAATATTTAAACTCCAATTATAATTAGGATTGTATGTAATAGTTGGACTTAACCAATTCAAAAAATCTGGAGCGTATGTATTAGTAATTTTTTCATTTATATTTTTTATTACTCCAGGATTTAAATCTTCAATAATTCTTATTTTATTGTATCTAAATTTTTCCTCTGGATAGTTACTATCAATTTGCTTAGAATAATTAGAGCTTAATGTTTTTGTAAACTTATGATTTAATGTAAATTTTCTTCCCATATTAAAACTATACGAATTTGTAGTATCAGTTATACTAACTCTTTGAATTTTTTCTGAAAAATTTTCATTAAATTGAATGTTTGCACTCATTTTGTCTGGTGTATAATAATATCTTGCTTCGCCTAAAATATTACCTAATATTATCCAATCTTTTAAAAACTCAAAAGGACTTATATAATTTTCTTTACCAAAAGTATAACTATAGCTACTTGAGGCTTCATAATTATTTTTCAATTCTTTTAAAATTTGATTATTAGATTTATTAGTTTGTATAGCTGAAAAATTGAATGAAATATTATCAATTGTCCTTTTTACAAACCAATTTGAACTTCTTGAAGATTTATTAAATGAAGTAGAAAAACTAATTTTTTCTGTTAATGTTTGCAGCTCTTCTATATCAAAATTATTATTATTTGGATCAGTTATTATATCACTACCAGGGTGATATTTAGGGGTAGATATAGAATTAGTATATCCAAAAGTCATAGGAGTTTTAATTCCTAATCGAGCTGGTAATATGATATTAGGATGAAACTTTATAGTAGTTGAAAATGATTCATCAGAACTACCCGTACCTAATCTTTGTTGAAGTTTATGAAAATCTGAATCCTTCTTATTATAATTACCTGATAATGAAAATAAATCTGCAAAAGAAATAGATCCATTTAAACTATAAGATCTTCCTTTGCTCTTTTTCACACCCGTCATTCGAAGTTCGTTAACAAGTACTTTTCCAAAAATTCTTTCTTCAGAATTATTAGTTATACCCATTACAATAGTTTGTATATTATTAATTGACGGATTGCCTTTAACTTGTAATTCAGAACAATTACCGCATACGTTTTCTATATCGTTGTTTATATTCCAAAAATAATAATTATTTGTATAATCAAAGCTGGGATGGGGAGTATAAATATTATCATTATTATAATCTTCTATAGCAGGCTCTGCTTCGCCACTTAAAATAATTCCATCATTATTAAAATCTAATTGATCATATTTTAAATTATTTTCTGTACCACCCAAATTTAAATTACTATCAAAATTATCTCCATTGGGATCTAATCTTGAACATGAAGAACAATTTTGCTCATTCCACCATTCTTGCCCACAAATAAATAATGTATCTGAAGTCGAATTTAAAATATTGGTTGAAATTATAAATTGCTCTTTATAAAAAGAAGAGTCTTGATCAAAATTTAATGAATCTAAAATTTGAGTATACTTATAAATACTAAAACCGCTCCCGAAAGGAGTATAAATATCTCCTATACATCCATTTTCAAAATCATTTTCAAAATTATCAAGTCCAATGTCATTAAGTTCTTCAGCAGGATACTCAATAGTTGGAATTTTCAACTGAGTAAGATTATCTATATTTATATTAATATGATTTTTTTCATCCCAGCCTGAATATATTGGCTGATGAATCTCATAATAATTTTTATCATCTTTTCCAATTCTAAACAATAAATTTATATTAGAAGTATCTGATGAACACCAGTCACAACTTAAATTATCTTCAGGATCTCCACCATGCACAAACATCTCCATTTTTTCATAAGCAAAATAGCTGCTAGCATTATTACCTAATGATGGAAATGTATTTTTAATTAATGCTGTATTTCCGGATCCAATACCTCCTTTCGAACTATCTGGTTCTCCTAAAGTATAATCAGGATTACTATCAAAAGATATAACTAATGCCTGTTCTTTCATATCAACATCATTATATTCATCATGCTCTAAAATAATATTTATATTATCTAAAGATTTTTTATATTCTGTACTTTCATCTGTATTAATTACTGAAACTGAAAAATATGGATCTTGTATTATTTCATCGTAAGAAGAAGAAACTATACCCATTTCTCGCCAATCATTTTCTACTAATTCAATCTTAGCAATTTTTAAATTTTGATTTGTTGATATTGTTGATTCCAATCGCAATCTAAAAGAAGGCACATCATTCCATTTAGGATTACCAATTTGAGTAAATCCAGATAAAGGAATTCTAATTAATTTCCATCCAGTAGGAATACCATCAGATTCAGTTGCAGTAACAACCATACTTTCAGGTAGTTCTACAGGTATTTTAGGAAGAATTGTTGTAGTAAAATAATTATTTAAAGTATCAAGAGTATTATTTTTATTTAAATCTTCTGAATCTGGATATCTATAACCCATAGCTTGTCCATTTCCTTCAGTACCATTTGCTTGCGAGTAATTAGATGTACTATTACAACCAGTAGTATTATAGCACCAATTATCTCCATTAGGATCATTTTCATCAACATTTAAATTAACTTTAATTGTATCTGAAAAACTGTCCATTAATAATAATACGTCATTATAAGATATAGGATCTGGGTCTAAACAGAATTGATCTGGATCTTTATAAATATCATTCAAATTGCTACCAAATCTTTTCAAATCGTAATTATTGCACAAGCATCCACCCCATCCATCTTCATATTTATCTGTACAATTATCAACACCTATATCTTCACCATCAGATAAAATGCCATCTCCCATACCAGGACCATATACTGGTTCGTCTTCTGTATCTAAATTGTTATTACTGTTCCAATCTTCACTGATATGTCCTATATCAATATGTAGTTTAAATGAATCATCTTCTACACTTTCAGCATTTAACCAAATGTCTAAATATTTTGTTAAACTCTGATCATATTCGCTAGCATATAAAGGAATCATAATTCCATTCCAAAACGTTGAATTTTCATAGGCGCCTTCAAAACTAGTTTCTAAATGTAATGTTTTAGTAGTATTATTATTAGCTCTTGTTGATGTTGATTGCTCAGGCCAAATATTTTTTGTTAATTCATCTTCATATGGATTATACCAATTCATTTTTCCACGATTAAATATAGTATGAATACTATTTTGAGGCGGCGAGGATACTTTCCATTGTCTCATCATTATACTAAATGAGGAAGTTCGTTTTGCAGATTCAAAATCATCTATAAACGCCTGCCCTAAAGGGTTGGGATTAGGATTAATTTCAGCATAATTACCTTCAATAGAAAAAACTGAAGGTTTGGTAGTTTCAATCAAAGGAAGCAAGTCAATACTGCGTGTGATAAAATCAAGTTCATTTTGATACTTGCCCTTAACATTCCATACAAAGTTACGCATTGGTTCATATCCAATATCAACTTTTTCATCAGCAATTGATTGATTATAGTAAAACATACCACCTGCTAAATAATTTTTATTATCAAGTGCATATTTTAGATGGCTACCAACTAATAATTTTTGATCAAAAGATATAAATTCATTTTCTTCGTAAGAAACTGATATTTCTGCAGTAGGATCTAAAGCTGCAGGGTTAATAAAATTAATGGTTCCTGAAAAATAGTCAATAGTATAATCAACATCTTTTTGCAGAGTATTTGATCCTAATCTAACTGTTTCGCTACCCTCAACAATCATAAAGCCTAATGACATAGAACTACTTCTGGATGCTGTTTTTACTTTTATAATAAACTCATGTTCAGCATTAATATCATCTTGGTTAGTGTCAAAATACATTGCTGGTCCATCGTCATCCTCATCTACAAAATTACCATTAGAATCTTTTAAATGAACTTCTAAAATGTCTGATAAATCAATAGAATTTGAACCCCAATAACTATCTATACCTTCAATAATAGGATTTCCCATTAAATCAACTCTAGGATTATTATCATATGCAAATGGTAAATATGTTGGCAAAATTAATTCACCATAAGATAAATTTAATATACTACCATATAGATCAATTTTACCATCACCTCCATCAACATCCTGAAAATTTGCATCTTCTGAATCTAAACCAAATATATTAATAAAAGATTTTCCACTTTCGCTATGTGTTCGCTCATCTCCACCACCCAGATCTCGTACTATTTCCACCTCTAGACCATTTGGATCTATATTTGATCCTCCTAGAGAATATACATTCTTAAACATTAAAGGCCATGTAGGTGAATTTGGAGTTGATGAATTTATATCTTTTAATAATTTAAGATTTATTAAACCTCTACATTCATCTTGATAATTATTGTCAATATTTATATCAACGCAAGAATCATACACTTCCTTAAAGGAGGTCCCATTAGTGGTATCTTGTTGAGCACCAAACTCCTGAAGATTTGCATCAAACGTAGTAGTAGTATAAGCTATAGCTATAGCATTTTGAGTTGAGTTCAAACGTAAATAACCTAATATTCTATCTATTTCATAATCAGTATTTTCTTCCAATTTTACCCATGTACCTCCAACATTATAACTGGATAAATCTTTAGGATCTAAAAAAGCTGTTGCTTGAATTAATGAAGGGTTTTCTGGAGTATTAACTTTTTGATAAATTTCAAATTCACTAATTACATATGATGGATCATAAATATGATTATTAGATTCATTTAATGGATAAAAGTTTTGTTTAAATTTATTATCTATAAAAAAATATCTATCTTTTATAAAATTATAATCATTAATTTTTTGAGGTGCTCCTGTTTGAGAACCACCATCCATTGTTTTCTCGGATTTTTTAACTTGTTCACGAGCAATTACCGATTGCATTTCTAATGGGCCAAACTGATGTACAGCTTTTATACCAAATAATGTTGAATTAGCTCCTCCTAAATTAACAGCATCCATACCCTCAAGATTTAAACTAATATTCCCAGCTTCAGCTTTTTGTAATATGTCATTTTTTTCTCCTTTATATTCAATAGTAAGATCATTTTCCCATGTAAAATCTGCTTCTGAGTCCTGTTTTATTTTTACAAAAAAACGGTCTCCAATATTACCATCAATTGTAAACCGTTGAGTCTGCTCTATTTCTAAATCCCAGGATTTACTCTCTTTTAAATTGGTCGTTACCAAATCTTTTTCTTCAAAAACTAATGCGCCTTCTACACCAATATTCCCACTTATATTTAATTCTACATCAGTTTCACCAATCTTAGTATTAATTAAATTTATCCCTTTTGATGATCCAGATTTTCTTTTTGATTTCTGAGTTAATTTTTTAATAAAATATTTTTGAATTTCATGTTTTTTATTATCAATCATAGCCATATCTCTATACCAGGATATATTGATAATAGCTGGAATTTGTAAATCTCTTGATTCATATCTATGATACATTACTATCGTACCATGATTTAGCCCCACTTCATCATTAATTTTTATTTTTCTTAATTTTTTTATTGGATTCAAAAAATGTCCATTCCAAAATGGATGAGTACTTTTCAAACTTAATATTTTAATCTTTGGAGGAAATGGGTCAATTAATTTTGGTAATAGTTCATAATAATTAATATATTTCCATTCATTTTTATAATCATTAAAATAATAATTTTTGTTTAAAGTTATTTTTGAATTTTGAATTTCAATCGTATTTTTTTGTACAGTTACTTGAGGTGAAATATCTAAAATAATATTATCTAATTCAACTTTTTCATTTAATGATAAACTAGAATCTGGTTCTATAATTTTTCTAGTTACAGTATCTAATTCAATTATTTCATTAAATGATAAACTAGAATCTGGTTCAATTTTAGATTTAATTTCTAATTTTGACCATATTCCATCATTATTAATATCCTCAAAAAACTCTGCTTTAGTCCATATGCCATCATTATTTATATCTTCAAAACTTTCTCCTAAATCATATTGACCATTTTTACTATCTTCGAAAAATTCTGAAGTCTTTTTAGCATTAAATGTAAATTTATAATTATCAACTCTCTCAGGTGGATCATATTTTTTATTGTTATTGTCATCAGTATATTCTTCTTGATAATTCTTTTTTCCATCTCCATTAAGATCAATATAGGAATCACCTGAATCCCATTTACCATTATTGTTGCTATCAACATACCATAGCTCGCTATCATAAATATTGTTATTATTTATATCTATAAACAATTCACCAATATCATAAAAGCCATTAACTTCATCTATAAAAGGTTCTGAGCTATCCCAAAAACCATTATTATTTAAATCAACAAACGGCTCCATAGAAGAAATATGTTTTATAGTATCATGATTATTAATAGTTTGTTTTATGTGAATATTTGACGACAGAGTATGTCCTTCAACTGCAAACAAAGCTGCCGAGGTAAAAATAGCTACATAGCTAAGAGGAAATCGGAGGACCGACTTCAATGAATTAACCTTTTCCTAATTGACACAATAGTAACAATTCGGTATTAGGCAATGTCCTCCATTTGGTGAAATATTTGGGGTAAACGGAAACGCAATAATTTTATCATATTTTGAATTGCCTTTCCTCTATGAGATATTTGATTTTTTTCATTCATTTTCATTTCTGAATAAGTTTTTTTTCTTTCAGGTACATAAAATACAGGATCATACCCAAAACCAGCAACACCTTTTAAAGATGTAGTTATTAAACCTTTAACGAAACCTTCAGAAATAAGTTCCATATCTTTATTTACAAATGCTATGACAGTAGAAAACTTAGCTGTTCTTAAATTTAAGGGAACGTCTTTCATCTCTTTTAACAATTTATTAACATTATCAATATAACTACACTCTTCTCCTGCATATCGAGCAGAAAATATACCAGGATTTCCATTCAATGCATCAACCTCTAATCCTGTATCATCACCTAAGGAAGGTAATTTTGTTTGTTGAAATACAGTTCTGGCTTTAATTAAAGCATTTTCTTTTAAACTAGAACCGTCCTCAATGATTTCTCCAATTTGAGGAAAATTTTCTAAAGAATGAATTTTAATAGAAAATTTACTTAAAATCTTAGTTAATTCTGATAGTTTATCATTATTGTTAGTCGCTAAAATTATTTCATATGACATCATCTAAATTATTAATTTTATAATAATAATTTAACATATTAAATTTATTAAATTTGGATAATTAATTTTTTGTTAAAATAAATGAGTAAAAATAATTATAAAATAAATCTTAGTGATGAGCAGTACAGAATTACTCAAAAAGGAGAAACGGAAGCGCCCTATAGTGGTGAATATTGTTCCTTATTCAAACGTGGTATATACCATTGTATATGCTGCGATGAACCATTATTTAGCTCAAAATCAAAACTAAATACAGGAGGAGGTTGGCCTGATTTTTCTGAAGCAATAAAAGAAGGTCAAATAAAATATACAGACGATTTAAGTTTGGGGTACAAAAGAATTGAAGTTAAATGCAATCATTGTAATGCTCATCTAGGACATATTTTTGATGACGGTCCACCACCTGATTATAAAAGATATTGAATTAATTCAGCATCCCTGAAGTTTCAGGAAGAATAATTTTGGAATCATAATTAGAAATAGTTTAATATTACACTATGAATTGGGCAGAAAACTAAAAAAATATAAAAACCTCGATAAAATCGGGGTTTTTTTTTATATAATAAATTGAATAATATTGCAAAATTATTACTAAAAGATGGAACTACTTTCATTGGAGAGCATTTTGGAGCCAAAGGTGAAACAATTGGAGAATTATGTTTTAATACTGCTATGACAGGATATCAAGAAATCTTAACAGACCCCTCATATTGTGGTCAATTAATTACAATGACTTATCCACATATTGGTAATTATGGTATAAATAATACGGATTTAGAATCTAATAAAATCCAAGCAAATGGAATAATTATTAAAAATGAAATAGAACTGCCTTCAAACTTTAGATCTGAAAAATCCTTAAATGAATACTTATTAGAACAAAATATAGTGGGTATTAAAAATTTAGATACCAGAATGTTAGCAAGAATTATAAGAGATAAAGGTTCAATGAATGCTATTATTTCTAGTGGTAATAAAAATGAAAAAGAGCTTATTAATAAATTAAATTCTTTTCCTACTATGAATGATTTAGATTTAACTAAAAATGTATCATGTAAATCAATTTATAAATTCAAATCAATCAATAAAAAACATAAATATAAAATAGCTGTGATAGATTTTGGAATCAAGCTAAATATTTTACGTATTTTAGAATCTTATGGAACAGATTTAACTATTTTTCCTGCTACTTCTAATTATAAAGAGATTTTAAATTTAAACCCTGATGGTATTTTTCTTTCAAATGGTCCAGGAGACCCATCAGCTGTTACTGATGGAATTAAAAATGTACGCAATCTTTTGAATAAAAAACCTATATTTGGAATTTGTTTAGGACACCAAATTCTTGCAATCGCACTTGGTGCTAAGACATACAAAATGAAATTTGGCCACCGAGGTGCAAATCATCCGGTTAAAAATCTTCAAACTAATAAAATAGAAATTACCAGTCAGAATCATGGCTTCGCTATTGATCCAGCCACTATATCTAATAATATTGAAATTACCCATTCTAGTTTAAATGATAATACAATTGAAGGATTAAGTTGTAAAGATATACCTGCATTTTCTGTACAATATCATCCAGAATCTAGTCCTGGACCACATGATAGTTTATATTTATTTGAAAGGTTTTTTAATATGATAAAATCTGAAAAACTAAATGAAAATAGTTTAATCAATGCCTAAAAGAAATGATTTAAAATCAATATTAATAATAGGTGCTGGTCCTATTATAATTGGTCAAGCATGTGAATTTGATTATTCTGGAACTCAAGCCTGTAGAGCATTAAGAGAAGAAGGATACAGAATTATTCTAGTTAATTCTAATCCTGCTACGATAATGACAGATAAAAACCTAGCAGATGCTACCTATTTAGAACCAATAACATTTGAATGTATTAGATCAATCATTAAAAAAGAACAACCTGATGCTATTCTACCGACAGTAGGGGGGCAAACAGCACTTGATATGGCTATGCTGCTTCATGATCAAGGTATATTAAAAAAGTACAATGTTGAACTTATAGGAGCTAATGTAGAAGCAATCAAAAAGGCTGAAAACAGAGAAGATTTTAAAATTGCTATGGAAGAAATAGGTATAGAAACTGCAAGAGGAGGATTTGCAAATAATATTAAAGAAGCATATAAAGTGATAAAAGATATTACATTTCCTGTTATCATTAGACCTTCTTTCACTATGGGTGGCACAGGTGGATCAGTTGCATATAATATTGAAGAGTTTAATACTTTAACAGAAAAAGGGTTAGCTGCAAGTCCAATTTCAGAAGTTCTAATTGAAGAATCATTGATTGGTTGGAAAGAATTTGAAATGGAAGTAATTCGAGACTCTGCAAACAATGCTATAATAATTTGTTCAATTGAAAATTTAGACCCCATGGGAATACATACAGGAGACTCTATAACAGTTGCACCTTCACAAACATTAAGTGATAAAGAATATCAAAAAATGAGAAATTGGTCTATTCTTTGCTTACAAAAAATAGGTGTTGATACTGGAGGATCAAATGTTCAGTTTGCAGTAAATCCAATTAATGGTCGAATTATTATTATTGAAATGAATCCTAGAGTAAGTCGATCATCAGCACTTGCTTCGAAAGCAACTGGTTTTCCAATCGCTAAAATTGCAGCTAAATTATCTGTCGGCTATCACTTAGATGAGTTACCTAATGATATAACAGGGCAGTCATCAGTCGCTTTTGAACCAGCTATCGATTATATTGTAACTAAAATACCTCGTTTTGATTTTGAAAAATTTCCTTCAGCTTCGGGAATTTTAGGTGTACAAATGCAGTCTGTTGGAGAAATAATGGCTATTGGTAGAACCTTTACTGAAAGTCTTCAAAAAGCATTTAGATCATTAGAAGTAGGTCTAGATGGCTTTCATCCAAAAAAAACTGAATATAGAAATTTAGATATGTCTAAAATTAGATTTGCATCTGCTTTTAGACTTCTCAAGGTAAAACATGCATTTGAAGAAAAAATTTCTATTAAAGAAATTCATAAACAGACAAATATTGATCCATGGTTTTTATTTCAAATTCAAAACATTGTAAATATGGAATATTCTTTTTTAAAAAAAATAAAAAATAAAAACCTACAGGTACCAGATATTTTAAAACTAAAACAAAATGGATTTTCAGATGTACAAATAGCTATTTTAGCTGGAAAAACAGAGAAGTTTATCAGAAATTTTAGAAAAAATAAAGAAATACTTCCTACTTATAAAGTTGTAGATACCTGTGCTGCAGAGTTTGCAGCAATTACCCCTTATTGCTACTCAACCTATGAAATAGAAAATGAAATTAAGCCCCTATCAAAAAAATCAATCATAATTTTAGGTAGTGGACCAAATAGAATAGGACAGGGTATTGAATTTGATTATTGTTGTGTTCAAGCCGTTCTAGGCTTAAAAGAAATTGGATATAAAACTATAATGATCAACTGTAATCCAGAAACAGTATCAACTGATTTTGATGTATCAGATAGATTATATTTTGAGCCTCTTACTTATGAGGATGTAATGAATATAATAGATTTAGAAAAACCAATTGGAGTACTAATTCAATTTGGAGGTCAAACTCCTCTAAATATTGCAAATAGACTTAAAGATGCTGGTGTAAATATCATTGGAACAAATCCTAGCTCAATTGATCTCGCAGAAAATAGAAACAAATTTGGTAAAATTTTGAAAGAACTTAATATCCCAGCACCTGATTGGGGAACAGCCTTATCAGTTAATGAAGCAATTAATGTTGCCCATAAAATTCAATACCCTGTTTTAGTTAGACCATCATATGTCTTAGGTGGTAAAGGAATGGAAATTGTATATAATGATGAAGGTTTAAAAAATTACGTTGGGAAAGCTGCATTAGTCTCTGGCGATCATCCTATTTTAATTGATGCTTTTTTAGAAGATGCCTATGAATTTGATGTAGATGCATTATGTGATGGAAAAGATGTTTTTATAGCTGGTATTATGCAACATATTGAAGAGGCAGGTATTCATTCTGGTGATTCAGCATGTGTTTTGCCAGCTTATGAGCTAACTTCAGATTCAAGAAAAAAAATTAATGATTATACAAAACAACTCGCTTTAGAATTACAAACTATTGGATTAATTAATATTCAATTTGCTATAAAAAATAGTATTATCTATGTTATTGAAGTTAATCCTCGTGCTAGTAGAACAGTTCCTTTTATTAGCAAGGTTATTAATATACCTTTGGCTAAAATTGCTGCTCAATTAGCAACAGGTAAAAAATTAACCGATTTAAATTTAAACTCTCATAATAGAAATGGATTAATAGCAATTAAAAAGCCCGTTTTCCCATTTAATAAGTTTCCTAACCAAAAAGTTTTTTTATCTCCTGAAATGAAGTCGACAGGAGAAGTAATAGGGTTTGATAAACATTTAGGGAGTGCTTTTGCTAAAGCATATGCAGCTTCGGGTGAAAATCTTCCAGAAAAAGGAAAAATTTTTATTTCCGTTAATAAATTAGATAAAATAAAAATAATACCAATAGCAAGAGACTTTCAAGAATTAGGCTTCGAAATTGTTGCAACACAAGGCACGTCAAATTTACTATTAGATAATGGTATTTTAAATACCTCAATTTTTAAAGTTGGAGAGGGTCGTCCTAATGTAGTTGACTCTATAAAAAATGGAGAAATTAAATTAGTTATTAATACTCCACTTGGTGCTCAATCTCGTTTTGATGAATATGAAATAGGTAGAGCTTCTATTAGGTATAATGTGATTGTAATTACAACCATATCTGGTGCACAATCAGCAATTCGAGCTATAAGAAATTTAAATAATAAAACAATCAGCTATCAAAGTCTACAAAAGATTTTTGCATAATATTTATTAATGAGTATTTACATATCTGCACTATTATTTGTAATTCCTGTCTTTATTTTGCTCATATTAGTAGAACAATATTTTGCATCAAAAAAAGAAATTAAAATTAATAGAGCTGCAGATATGATCTCTAGTTTAAGCTCCGGAATAACAAATGTTACAAGAGATGGTGCTCAATTAGGGTTTATATTAATAAGCTATTCATGGTTAGTTGAACATATAACAATTTATAAATTAGAACCTGTATGGTTAGCTATTGTTATTGCATTTATTATTGAAGACTTCACAGGCTATTGGTTTCATAGAATGAATCATAGAATCAATTTTTTTTGGAACCGTCATGTTATTCATCATAGTAGCGAAGAGTTTAACCTTTCATGTGCACTTCGACAATCAATATCTGATAATATTAAATTCCATGCTATATTATTTATTCCAGCTGCAATATTAGGAATATCAGCAAAGCTTTTTGCAATCATAAGTCCAATTCACTTATTTATGCAATTTTGGTATCATACTCGATTAATTGATAAGATGGGTTTCCTTGAAAAAATTATAGTAACACCATCTCATCATAGAGTTCATCATGCAATTAATGAAGAATATCTAGATAAAAATTATAGTCAGATTTTTATAATATGGGATAAAATTTTCGGTACGTTTCAAGAAGAAAATAAGTTAAATCCACCAATATTTGGTATCATTAGACCTGCAAAAACATGGAACCCTTTTTTAATTAACTTTAAACATTTTTATCAACTGTTAAAAGATTTTTATAGAACTAAAAATATCAAAGATAAACTCAAAATATGGTTTATGCCAACGGGCTGGAGACCAGATTCAATAAAAAATAACTTTCAAATAGATTATATAAAAGATCCTTATCATTTTGTAAAATATGATAAAAATAATTCAATACCGTTATTAACATGGTCATGGTTTCAGTTATTTATTGCAGGATTTATCATGTTTTTAATTTTATTAAATTTATCATTTCTTTCTAAAATTATAATAATTTCTTTATGTTTTTTTCTATCATTTCACATATCATCATACACATTTCTCCTTGATGAAAATAAATGGGCTTTAGTTATGGAACTATCTAAATTTATATTAATTACAATTTTATTCTTATTCCATAATAAAATGATAAATTTATTTATTTTTAATTTCAATTTTTTAATAATTTGGATTTATTCATTAACATCATTTATAATAACATTATTTTTTTGGATCAATGAAATAAGTCCAAAAAAAATAAAATTATCATAATTAGATATTAATGTCTAAAACGCTAAAGGATTTAGGATATTATTCAGACTTAAATCGTTATTTAAAGTCTCAAGAAAAAACGAAGTCTATAATTGGAAGAGTGATAAAACAAGGTCGACAGCATTATACTGTTAAAACTAATATTGGTAATTATAACTCTAAAGTTTCTGGCAAATTACGATATGAAGCTAACCAACAATCTGATTATCCAGTAGTTGGAGATTGGGTATTAGTTTCAAATAATGAAAATAATAATCTCATCATTCAAGAAATACTACCTAGAAAAAATTCAATTTCTAGAACTGCCATAAATAGATTCGGGAAAAAGCAAACTATTGCTGCTAATGTAGATTTTTCTTTTGTAATACAAGATTTAGCCAATGATTTCAACCTTAATCGCTTAGATAGATTAATAGCAATTTGTTTTTCTTCTAATGTTAAGCCATTAATAATTTTTACTAAAATTGATTTAGTAAAACATGAAAATATTGATCAAAATATAAACAAGGCCCTTAAAAGGTTTAATAATATTCCAATAATATTAATTAGTAATAAAACTTTAATAGGACTTGATAATGTTATTAAAAATATTCAATATGCTAAAACTTACTGCCTAATTGGTGCTTCGGGCGCGGGAAAATCGTCTTTAATTAATCATCTAGTAGGTAGAAAGGTAATGGTAACCAAAAAGTTGAAAATAAATAATAAAGGTCAACACACCACTAGTCATAGAGAACTATTTATTATAAATAATTCTGGTATTTTAATTGATACTCCTGGAATGAGAGAATTAGGTGTTACAGATAGTAATCAAACTTTAGAATCTACTTTCAAAAAAATATTTGAATTATCTAAATCATGTAAGTTTTCTAATTGTTCGCATGTAAGTGAACCTAAATGTGCTGTTATAGATGCATTAGATAGGGATGAAATTTTACAATCATATTATGATAATTTTCATAAAATGAAAAGAGAGCAAAAACAATATAAATTAAATAAAAGAGGGCTTAAGGATAAAGATATGATAAAAGAAGTAAAATCAGATCCTAAACAAAGAAAGTCATAGCGACTTCAAATAAGAACCTTTTGAACTAAATCAATAAATTCTTTTTCTTTTTCTAATCTAATTTCTATTTTAATAATATAAATTTTAAACTTATTTAAAAATAATTTAGGTAATTTCACCCAATCCTTTTCTGTAGTAATAATGGATTTACACCCACTTGCATCAATTTGTAAAATTAATTGATCTAAACAAAATTTACTATATACTTGATGGTCTTGAAAAATTCTTTTTCCACCTAATTTTAATTCTAGTGATGAAAGAGAATTAAAAAAGGATTTAGGATCAGCTATACCACAGAAAGCAAATAATTTATCATTTGGTGTTAATGATTTATGATAGCCAGTTGAGTCATAAATCATGATAGTTTCTTTATGAATTGCCGAAAAGTATTTTCCTGAAAAGAAATTTTTTATTTTTGAATGAACTTCAGGAAATTCATAATTATTTGTTTTAGTATAAAGTACAATATTAGATCTAACTATATTTTTTAAAGGTTCCCTTAATTTTCCTAATGGAAGATGTCTATAATGGCTTTGATCATCGTTTGAAGAAATAGTAACTATATCTAAATTTCTATTTACTTTTCTATGTTGGAATCCATCATCCATTATTATTACATCTATATCATAAAGATCAATCAATTGTTTAATTCCTAAACTTTTATTTTCTGATACAATAATTGGAACATTATATAATATTTTAGCAATTAAAAACGGTTCATCACCAGCATCATGAACATCTATTAATAAATTTTTACCATCATGCACTATCTTTAAACCTGTAGAGTTTCTTCCATAACCTCTACTTATTATACCTGGTTTTTTACCTATCTTTTTTAAAAACTCAGATAAATAAATAACTAATGGAGTCTTACCTGTACCTCCAGTACTTAAATTCCCAATTGAAATTATGGGTATTTCAAATGAAAATATCTTAACCCATTTTTTATCATAAAATAAATTACGTAACCAAATCAAAATTTTATATAAACGAGATATTAAATAAAAAAAAGGCATTATATGATCTTTCCAGTTTTTTTATCAACTATATTTTGATAATCTGTCATAAAATTAGATAATACATTAATCTCTTCATCAACATTTGAAGAATTAGAATCAATTTCTAACACAGGAGATATAATTATATCAATACGTCCAAATGGCTTAGGAAGAAAAAATTTGTCCCAAGAATTAAATTGCCAATATTTTGTGGATGAACCTGTTATGGTTATTATATTAGTATTGTATTTCATAGCAAGACTTGTACTTCCACCCTTAGCTATCTGTGCCGGCCCTTTTGGACCATCATTAGTTACAGCAACAATACCGTTATTTTTGAAAACTTCTGCCATCTTGACTACAACAGCTTTACCACCTTTTTTTGTACTTCCTCGAATCAAACCATATCCCCATTTTTTAAGAATACGAGCCATAATTTC
>MDTB01189052.1_pt1 | contig 19587 bp, 28 predicted proteins | sample 811161 | NCBI WGS metagenome assembly MDTB01 (sample SAMN05326650, study PRJNA326480) | marine metagenome | isolation source: seawater | place: Mediterranean Sea | collected 2009 | reverse complement strand
AAGGTGACATTCCTCCTGGGCATCACAAGATGCCTGACGGCTCTATCATGTCTGACGATGATCCCCGCATGAAGGATGATCATGACGAAGGTGAGGGTTTAAACCTTGGAAATGGCGGAAAATCTAGAATGGCGCGCCAGCAATTGCATCAAGTTGCTGAGTACGCTGTTGAACTCTGGAACATGCTCGATGATGAGGACGAAGTTCCTGAGTGGTGTCAAAGTAAAATCGCGGTCATGGCCGACAATATTGGTAAGGTAAAACATCACATAGAGTACAAAGTCAAAAAGCCTGATGTCCTAAGGCTCGACGGAGAATAAAATGAGTAAGAAAAATATTTCATCGTATGACCTTTGGAACTCATGGAGAGATTTCAACCAAACCGGTGTCGACCAGTCCGAGGGCGATTCGAGCGTCCTTACCGAGGACGCGAGAGAGCCCGAATCTCGAACGCTAGCGGAAAAAGACAGCGCTATCGTTGCTGAGATAGGGCAGCTCGCGCCGGAAGACCGTGCTAGAGTAAATGCACTTAATTACAAAGATGAAGATGCCGGGGATGATACTGACATCGCCGACACTACACAAGAGTTAACACAACTTTACAACTATCTTATCAGTAAAGGTGTCTCTAAAGAAGAAGCCTCGGAAATGGTGGTTAACGTCCTTAATATGCTCCCGGAGGCAGCTCGCGCCGGGGCTACCGTAAATAATCTTCTCGAAGCATGTGGATGTGGTGGTGATCATAAAGATCATGAGCACTCCGCAATTTCAGTTCCGGATATGGGAAGAGATTTCAATTACGACACGGAACATTCAGACGAAGGTACTCAAGCTCGCGATCAACTTCTTGTTATTAACTACTTGTCCGGTATGTTAATGAACGCCCTACATGATGAAGATGAACTCCCCGCTTGGGTCCAAACTTATATTACTGAAGCTGAACTTCTTGTCCAAAAGACTTTTAAGTATCTACTTCCCCATATGCAACGTGTCGAGACAGACGAGGCGAGAACGGCCGCACTAGGAGGTGATGATGGAAACGTCGTGGTCGTGACTCAAAGTGAGTCAACAGCTCCCGCCCCTATGAGGTCTCGCGCCGACGCTCGCGTAAGAAACGCTGTCAAGGCCGCGCGTAAATCAGGTAAGATGTCGACTGTTTCTTTGTCTGACATCTTCGATGACTAGCTCTATTGTTAATTTAGAGCCACTCTAGAGGATCCCTGTTGTTTAGGGGGTCCTCTTTTGTTTATCCACCTATTATTAAGTTTGAATGCTAACAGATAAAAACGTCGTAAATTTATATTTATGTACATGCGCCACCTTAAGTCCCTCAAACTTTCTCGCCTCCGGTCGCTACTTCCTGGCTTGCAAAGAGCAGGTCGATCGCTAGCGCGTACAACCAAGTATCTATTTGTCGGCAGTGTTCTTTTTATTTTTATCCCTCAGCTATTCGTGTATGCCGAGGTAGGTCCACGCTTAAATGCAAATATTTATGATTTTTACAGCTTTTTACTCCTGATCTGGTTGTCATACAAAGCCCACATTATATCATCTAGGCTCCAATGTATTGAGGATGCTTCAGAGAACGGTGTTTATAAAGAACAAATCGTTGCCGATATCACAAGAGTACAAGATGTAGAGAATTTAAAAAGACTAAAAAAGAAACTAGATAGAAGAAGAAAAAAGCCAACCAGTGATGGATAGTTATATCCATGCAACTCCTGAGAGAATATATTCGCGCCTTACTAGAAGAACCGGGTAGAAGTTATCATACCCCTAACATGGATCCTATCGATGTTATGGAACAGGAAGGCTTTCGAGTAACTTCTTTTCATACAACTGCTGGAAATACAATTGTAGCAATTGAGAAGTTTAATGAAAAGATAGAAGATTGGGAAGAAGTTTTCGAAAAAGAGTTTGTGGATCCAGAAGAAGCGCAGTTCTGGATGAAACAAAAAGCTGAAGAATACCAAAGAAAAAAATTCTCAAAAGACGTTGATTTAATGCCTACTGGTTGATACTTACGTCAAATCACTCAAAAAGTTAGGCTTTGTGAAAGATGAAATATACTTTTTTAACTATTTTAGCAGTTACATCCCTTGGTATACCTGCGTATGCCATTCAGGCTCAAAAAGAAGACATTAGAATAGAGACTTCTATAGAAACTGCGCCATACTGTTCTGATCGAACAAACAAAACATGGACACACAGGAAAAAAGGTGTCATTGTTAAAATGAAGCCGTTTGTAGTTTCATCGACATTCAATCAAAATTAATTTCTTCTTATACACCCATCCCAGTTTTAATATAATTTAAATGCGTTCAAATAAAGATCGCGTTATGATTGTGTAAGGTGAAAAGGCATTGGGTTTTAGTAACCGCCCTTCGGGAGAAATGACGAGAGATGTACTAATAAAGTTAGCTATACTTTCTGTTATAGATAAATCGAATACTGTATTTGAAGTGATGAAAAGTTATATGGCTGAATTTGAAAGCAAAGAATTGTTGATTGGGTTGGCGTATCTTGAGAAAGGGATCATTCCGGCCCAATCAACATTCAAAATTAATCAGTACTTATCATCTTTAAGCTACGAAGATGCAAGAAAACTAAAAAGAAAATTTAGAAAGATGCATCGAAAAATTAGAAAAAATCTAGAATTACAAGAAAGCTCTGTATCCTTGAATCTAGAAGCTGTGATCGGCCGACGTGGTCAAGAACCAGATCGATTTCAGAAAGCTTCCCGTAAACATTTAGTCTATAGATCGATTATGGAAGAAGTGGATGTCACGAGATCTTTATGAAGTATTAGGCGTCAAAAGAGATGCTAGTCAGTCAGATATCAAAAAAGCATACAGGAAGCTTGCATTAAAGTATCATCCGGACAAGAATCCCAATGATGCATCTGCCGAAACCAAGTTTAAAGAAGTATCAGAAGCCTACAATATACTCTCTGACTCATCAAAAAGAGCTCAGTATGACAATCCCTCAAGGGGCTTCCCGCCTGGATTTGAAGATATGTTTGGAGCCTTTGGGGATTTTTTTGGTGGTTTCAATAGGGGTGGAACTGCAAGAAGACAAGCTACAAGAAGTGACATTCGAAACGGAGACGTCGCCGCGCAGACGATGATATCTCTTGAAGATGTCGTATATGGATCTACTAAAAAAGTTAAGATTGTTCGAAATGTATTTTGCGAGCCTTGCGGAGGGAAGGGTCACCCGGCGGGAGTTGAGCCCGAAACTTGCAATACATGTGCAGGATACGGCCGAGTTCAAGTCCAAGAAGCATGGATGACAGTAACACAGACATGCCCGCAGTGCTCCGGTTTGGGACAGATCATACGATCACCCTGTCAAGAATGCAAGGGTTCAGGATTTGAAAGACAAGTCGATGTTATTAGTCTAAACATTCCCCCCGGAATAAAAGAGGGCACTAGAATGAGAGTCTCTGGAAAGGGCGATCATGTCAATGCTGTCAGGCAGCCCGGGGATGCTTATGTTGTTGTCGGCTTTGAAAAACACCACACCTATGAAAGAGAAGGTGTTGACCTTTATTCCGAACTAATTGTACCGTTTTCAAAAGCTGCGCTCGGAGGATCTGTTCTTGTAAAAACGTTGTGGGGCGACCATGGGCTGACAATAAATCCGGGTGCTGCATGCAATAAGGTCTTTAAAATAAAAAATAAAGGGCTTCCACAGATGTCCGGGCACAATGGTCACTTTTATATTCGTATGATCATCGATGTTCCAAAAAATATGTCAGAAGAGTTTAAAGAATCTATTAAAGAGCTAGAAAAGTATGGGTCGTAAAAAAAAGACAAAATTAGAAAAGAAAGAGCCTGGAATATCTGAACTAGACGGGTTCAAACTGGGTGATACAGTGTGGTTTGAGTATCACGATGGAAAAATTTATCAGGGAGAAATTAAAGGCTTTTTCATTGATGAGAAGCACGGCAATTGTGTCCATCTCATGACAATTGAAGCCGGATATCGCACTGTCTTATTAGAAAAATGCAGTTACGATCGAATTAAGAAGACACGATCTAAAAAGTAACTACAATATTTACATTTTCGTATGAAAACATTTTAACTTGCTCTAACGATGAAGCAATTGATACATTTTCAAAATCTGCAGGTGCGCTATGAACAATTCCAACTATCTGGCCACGATTATTAAATATTCCAGCGCCCGAGCTTCCAGGTTTTGTTGGAATCGTATAAAACGCATTCATGACCGGATCTAGGCCGGTATAATACCCATCAAAAAGAAGCGCATTCCCGGGAGAGTATATTGAATGGGGCGCAGAGATTGAATACACCTTTTCACCTGTGATCGGGGAATTATTAGCTACAGGTGATCCAGTTGTCCACTTTTCTTCTGATGTCAATAAGCATAAGTCGTGCTCTTCATCTACAGCAACAACAACAGATTCGTGTGGAAATCCATAGTAGTCATAAGCAGTTAGACGCACCTCTTGATCAAACACACTGTACATCGATGGTAATCCAACAGTAGGATCACAAACATGTCCGGCTGTCAGAATATATGTTCTTGAATCATCCATTGTTTGGACTACAACTCCTGACGCTGTAGTACTTAGTTCACCTACTGGTATTCCTTCTGAAGTAACAGCTACATCAACAGACATGAAAACAAAGGACTCAAAGGGAAAGTCGTGTATCTCATAAGGGACATGTATCCTTTTGGTATCATATGATTCAGTACTAGGGCCTAAGGGAAAAAGAGTAAACAAGATAATTGCGGAGAGTAAAGTAATTCGAGCAGCGCTTGTTAATAGACGTTTAGTAATGTCAGCAAAAGTTTTTACGATTTTTTTAAATCTATTCACACTCAACACCTGACTCCATATAGTAATTATCAAACTGTCAGGTGTTATTATGTCAAATAAAAAAATTGCTGTTAGCGGCGGATTTGATCCCATTCATGTAGGCCATGTTCGAATGATCCTGGAGGCCTCCAAGTTTGGCGATGTAATTGTAATTGCTAATTCTGATTCTTGGCTAAAAAGAAAAAAGGGTTATGTGTTTATGCCGTGGGAAGAACGATCAGAAATCTTGTCTTCGATCAAGGGCGTCGAATGCGTAATTGAAGCAAAAGATGGAGACAACACTGTTTGCGAGTCTCTTTCCGAGCTTAAAGAGATAGTTAACCTGGATTACTTTGCTAATGGTGGGGATAGAAAGACTAATAACACGCCTGAAATGGACGTGTGCAAATCATTGGGCATTGAAATGATATGGAATTGCGGTGGTGGAAAAATTCAGAGCAGTAGTGAGCTAGTTGAAAGACAAAAATACTTGTAAATTATAGCCTAAATAGTGTATAATCATGTTATGAAAACACTAATTTATGCAGCATTAATATCAACCCTTTTTGGGTGTGCGTCAAAAAAACACATAATAGAATTTGCAGGAAAGGATTTCGTTCACACGTCAAGTATGTGCTTGGATGCTCTTCTAGTCAACATGGATGAAAGCCTATGTGTGATGCCAAAAATAGAAGATCATCAAGGGCATGGGTTAATAGTCTCTTGTGAATCATCTTTTAATCCAATGCCTGTATTTTGGAACAATTTACAATTTTTAGTAGTACCTACACACAGAGCACATGTATATGATGAAGATGTAATATGCTCTGACTTTAACTTTACTGTTTTTTACATAACACCTGAAACTGAAGGAAATGAAAATGGGCAATAACTTAATTACTATTGAAGGTTATAACTTGCTTTTAGAAAAAATCGATAATTTGAGGGACAAACTAAAGATTGCTAATAACGATGTGTCAGAAGGAGCGACTGACTATGATTTTCGAGAAGACTCCAGGCTCACCATCGCGATGGAAGAAAGAGAAAAGATTCAAAAGAAACTAGAAAGTATTGAAACAGTTATCAATGAATCTATTATCACTCGTCCGGATCACACAACTGACTCTGTTAGTTTTGGTAGATCCGCAAAAGTTATCAACCTAGACACAGATGAGCCAAGGCACTTTACTATCGTGGGTATCCATGAGTCAGATCCCAAACAAGGAAAAATTAGTTATAGATCGCCGTTCGGACAAGCACTGTTAAATCTTGCAGCTGGAGATGAATTCGAGGTGATAACACCTACTGCAGAGACATACTGGGAAGTACTAGAAGTACTTTAGTGAGGTCAATTCAATATGCGACCTATCATTTTATTTGATATGGACGGTACATTAACGCTCCCAAGACAAAAAATTTCTAGGGATGTAGTTGATGCACTAAAAGAAAAGTCAAAAGACTTTGACATAGGAATTGTAACCGGTTCTGATTATGACTATGTCATGGAGCAGTGCATGGCGCTATTTGAGCTATCAGGTGTACCATGTGACAAGGTTCTTCTTTTTCCTTGTAATGGCACCAAGTCATATAAGTGGAAGTATACACAATATCAACTAGCCCATAGTGTAGATATGATTGACAAGATTAGCGTGACATCATACAAGAAAATTTTGTCAAAGCTGTTTGATTTTCAATCTGAAATGCTACTATTTTATCCAGACATACCTCTTACAGGTACATTTTTTCACTATAGAGGTTCTATGCTGAATTGGTGTCCGATTGGAAGGCTTGCAAGTCAAGAGCATCGGGATATCTGGAAAAAACTTGACAAAGATTACGCAATTAGAAAAGAATACATGAGCCTGATTGAGGCTCATATTTTATCATGCAAAGCTGATGTGACTGTTGCACTGGGTGGGTCGACTAGTTTTGACATCTACCCTAAAGGTTGGGACAAGACATACGTAATGAATCATCTAGATGAATACGAAGAGATCTATTTTATAGGTGATAAATGCGGTATTGGCGGAAATGATAAGGAACTCTTTGATCTTTTATCATCTAGCGGTAGATCATATGTGACTAAGTCCCCGAAGCAAACAATCGATATCATTTCAAAAATACTGATATAAATTTATTGATTTAAGCTTTATAATTTCTCATGTGCCACCGTAGCTCAGCTGGTAGAGCAGCTGATTTGTAATCAGCAGGTCGTAGGTTCGAACCCTATCGGTGGCTCCATTAACAATAGAGTTGACATGTATTTTGATTTAAGCATTTTTATTGGCGTTCTTTCCGTTATTTTTATTTTTGGAATGGGCGTGGGTGCTATGTGGTCATTAAAAAAATACAAGAGTAATCGATTTTTTTCTATTATGCCGGGCCAAATATGGCTTTTAAACGGTGTCGGGCTTGTTAGAGTAGTTCACTCTTCTCAACCTGGGTCTGAAATTTTGTATCTCTACAACTTTGAGAAGGGCGGATCATTAGTTGAATCTGGTGTTTGTTCAAGAAAAGAGCTCGTTAGCAATGGAATCCTACTAGTAGAAGAAGATCCAGATATCCGATACGAAGACATTCAAGAAGAAGAGCATAGTCAAGAAAATGTCATAAAGTTCCCCTATTCAGTCGAATATGATGAAGAACTCTAGCTACCGATCTCATACCAACTATTGACACCATCTGATATCAGCTTTTTAAAACTAGCAGGCGTAGGAAGATCCATAGTTGTTGTAGATGGATTTCCGTCTATGTTATCTCCTGCTGTCACTGTAATTGTTATTGCATTGACATCACAATAGCCAGCTGCGTCCTTGATTATAACAACTCTTCCAGGAAAATCAGATGCATCTGGAAGTGTTATTGTTATTGCGCTGTCAATTCCACCCTGTGCAGTTGGTCGTGTATTCGCGAGGATAACGCAGTCTGTAGTACTCATAGAATATGTCGTTCCAGGATCGTTGGATTGACCAAAATACAATACGTTCAGCGCTATTGATCCTGCTACTGAAAGTGTGCTAGTAGGACTGCCTGTTCCGACCCCCACACAGTTCGTTCCAGCATCGACATGTAGCACAACAGCACCATTATCAGCCATAATCCTAGTATCGACATTTGCATTTGCGTTGTTTATTAAGATGACTCCGTCGTCGTATTTTAGAAAAGAATTGCCTCCAGCAACAAGATTAAATGTATCGGCCGAAGGGAAATCTAAATACGTATTAGCATCCCCAAGGTGCTGGAGCCTTTGCGATATCGCTATGTCAGCTGTATGAGAAGAATTATCAATACCCACTACGAAAGTACCAGCTCCCATACTACTAACACCATCAGGACCAAAGCCAAATCGACCATCTGCCCTTGCTCTGAAGATTACATCTCCATCGCCATCTTCCATTTCTAGAAGGCGGCTTCCTGAGCCGTTACCATCTGTTAACAGCTTTAGAACATGGCCGGCTGAGGATTGGTCATTGTCAATTGTGGCGACATACGCATTGGATACATTAGCATATGCATGAAACGTGGTGGCAGGCTGGGATGTTCCAATACCAACTTTTTCATTTCCGCCGTCCACGAAGAGCATGTGTGTATTGTTGTTTGATTCAACACGAAAATCGATAAGTGATTCAGCACTTTGATTAACTACGACTTCAGGGACTGCACCATCAAGTCGTAGTGCCTCTCTAGTTGTTCCGGCATCATTTGTCTTAAAAACAATATGTTTATTTGTGTACTGGTTGTGGAACACCAAGTTGTTTGAAGTATTGACAAGAATCTTAGCGGTGTCGGATCCCCCTATTTGAAATTGTATCGTCGGTTCTATAGGAGAATTTATGTTTATATTTCCACTTACATAAAGCTGTGGATTAGAGCCGGAGACAATAATCCCTTCATTAAATTTTGGTGTCCCTGTTCCAAAGTTTTTGATTGCCATTTTATTAAACCTCGCTACGATAATAATTATAAGCAGCGCATGATTAGTACTTATGAATAAACTACTTAAAAAATATATTTCTGAGATCATTCAAGGTTCCGACCATAGGAAAACGTATGATACTGCTCGACGTGTACACAGAGATCAACGTCGTAGGTCTGGCGAACCATATTTTGACCACCCGAAGGAAGTGAGGAACATCGCAAGAAGATTCTACCCAAGTGATAGGGTTTCTCAATTAGCAGCACTTCTTCACGACACTCTTGAAGATTACCCGAAAGGTGGTGTTTACAATACAGAGAAAGAAGTCTTAGATGCGATAACAGATAGTATTGTGGATCCAAAAGTTAGTCAAGAGGTTATTGATGTTGTACGATCACTTACACATGACAAGAGTATAGACTACACAACATATGTTTTATCGCTATCTGGGACATCTTTAAGAGTAAAGCTCACAGACATGCTTCATAATTTAATGACTTCACCGTCTGAAAAGCAGAAAAGAAAATACGGATCTGCACTCTTAGCATTGAGAGAGAAACACAGTGGGACGCCGCCGGAGATAAACCAGTCCCACATGGACCAGCTACTTTCTCTTGCAGATGTAAATACAGAAGAAAGCTTTTTAAGAGAAGCTATTAGAAAAATCCTTAATGAGGGTCCGAAATCAGCGGGGATAATAATCATTAATGACAAGGGCGATGAACCTCTTTTCTTAGCTTTAAAAACAGATAATGGATTTGATATCCCAAAAGGCAAACTAGACGCTATGGATGGTGGTGATCATTTTTCTGCTGCAAAGCGGGAAGTTGAAGAAGAAGCTTCTCTTGACTCATTAGATTTTTCATGGGGTATGGAACATTTTGACACGCCAAAGACGAGATGCTGGCTGGCTAAAACAGATCAAAAACCCAAGATACAAGCAAATCCAGAAACGGGTGAAAGAGAACATGACAGTATTGAATGGGTAGGCTATGATGAAATGATAAATAGCTGCCATGATCATCTTAAGGGCGCAATTCAGTGGGCCCGGGATAAATCTGGAGGAAGGAGGTATGTCGAATGAGACTACCTATTGTTGTTAAAAATAGTTGGGTCCCGAAGGCGATGAGCTGGGTTATTAATGTCTATGCAATTACTTTATGGCCTTTTGTTTTTATTAGGGACGAAGGCAATGACAGAACAATAAATCACGAAACCATTCATATCAAACAGTATAATGAGTTATTTGTGGTAGGGTTTTTGGCGCTGTATGCATTCGATTGGCTGCATGGTCTTTTAAAGTACAGAGACAAAGAAAAAGCCTATTTCAGAATTAGATTTGAGCAAGAAGCATACGACAATGATAAAAATATTCACTATCTGAATGATAGAGAACGTTTTGCTTGGATGAAGTACAGCGTTTAAAAGAAGTAACATATATATTCATAGACAATCAACAAACGGTGTTTTATGAATATGAAAGCGTTATCATTTTTAGCTTTTTTGTCGGTTACTCTTCTTGGCTGCAGCGGTTGTGTACCAGGTGAAGTAGAAGTACCAGAAGCAAGTGAAGAAGAAATTAGTTTAGTTACTTGGGATTCTTGCGGTTATGAGGAAGAAAGTCACATGTGTGATTTTACTCTAGAAGATCAGAACGGAGATGAATTTAATTTGTATGATCATATCGGCAGACCAATTGTTTTGGACTACAGTACTATGTGGTGTGGATATTGCCAGGTTGCCGCCCAGGATGTTGCTGAAGCGGAACAAGATCACGCTGATATCGACTTGCTTTATATCACAGTTTTAATTGAAACCCCTTCAGGCGCGCCTCCCTCGATAGAAGATTGTGAAAATTGGGCGTCAGTTTTTGGGATTATTAATTCTCCCGTCTTAGCGGGTAATAGAGATCTAATCGATCCAAGCGCTGTATCGGGTGTTCCAGTGTCTGGCTGGCCTACTTTTCTGTTTTTAGATGAAGAAATGGTAATCAAAGGAGAATTAAGGGGTTACAGTAAAGAAGCGTTAAACTACAAGATACAAACTTTACTGATGGATTAGAATTAAATATGTCAATTTTCAAGCACCATAAGACACAGTCTGATAGATCTGCGACAGATCGTACTCGGCATAAGAAGAAAATTGAACGTGCGATAAAAGACGGGATACATGATATTGTATCTGACGAATCTATCATTGGAAGAGATGGTAAGAAAAGGATAAAGATCCCAGTTAAAGGGATAAAAGAGTACCGATTTGTATATGGTGAAAATGAAAACAACAAAAAGGTTGGCAGTGCACCTGGAAAAGATGTTTCTAGGGGTCAAACAATTTCAAAGAAGAAAAAACAACAAGGTAGAGGTCAACCAACGAAGCCTGGAACAGAAGAGGGCGAAGAAATATATGAAGTCGAGATTACCCTAGAAGAGCTTGCAAATTATCTATTTGATGATTTAAACCTTCCTGAACTAGAAAAGAAAAAGCTTAAAAACATAATTGGCGAGAAGTTTAAAAGAAAAGGGTATCGAAGCGAAGGTATCAGACCTAGACTTTCGAAAAAAGAAACATTAAAAAATAAGATCAAAAGAAGAAAGTCTGCAGAAAGAACTGGTGCTCACGATCCAGACAGTGATGAAAGATTTCCGTTTCACCAGAATGACTTACGTTACAATCATATAAAGGCTACACCTAAAGAAAATTCAAATGCTGTAATATTTTTTATGATGGATGTATCTGGTTCTATGACCCAGACCAAAAAGTTTTTAGCAAGAAGCTTCTTTTTTCTTCTTTATCAATTTATAAACCACAGATACGAAAATACTGATATTGTATTTTTAGCGCATACTACAAAGGCCAAGGAGGTAAGTGAAGATGACTTCTTTAAAGTCATGACTTCAGGCGGTACCTACATCTCTTCGGCACCAGCAATGGCCAATGAGATTATTTCAAAAAGGTATCATCCAGACTCATGGAACATTTATGCTTTTCACTGTTCAGATGGCGACAATTGGCCAGAAGACAATGAAAAAGCTCTAAGAGAATCATCCAAAGTTAAAAACGTGGCACAACTATACTGCTTCATTGAAATACTGCCTCATCAAGATGAACCAAAGTGGAGTAATTTTGAGCCCTCACTAATGTCACAGCAATATTCACCACTTATTGACAAAAACTTTAAAACGATTATGCTGACTTCAAAAGATGATATTTGGCCTGCTTTTACAAGAATTTTTGGAGGAAAAGTCAATGAGTGACTGGAAAATAACCGATTTAGAAGAGTGGGATAACAAAATTATTGACTTATCTAAATCACATAACTTAGACTGGTTTCCAATAAACTATGAAATTGTTGACTACTATGAGATGATAGGGCACATGTCTTATCACGGACTACCCAGTCATTACCCACACTGGTCATACGGTAAATCATTTGAAAGAACACATCAGATGTACAATCTTGGACTAGAAGGATTACCTTATGAGTTAATTATTAATTCTAATCCGTCGATTGCATATCTTATGCGAGAAAATCCTCTATTTATGCAAGTTCTTATTATGGCACACTGTGTTGGTCATAGTGATTTCTTTAAAAATAATCCTCAATTTAAAAATACACGGCCTGAGTCTGTTCTAACAAAGTTTAGAAGCGCTAGAAATAGAATCCAAAAGTACATTGAAGATCCCTCTATTGGCATTGAAAAAGTTGAATCAATACTAGATGCAGCTCACTCAATAAGATTCCAAACTTATAGAGACGGACAGGAAAGAAGGCCGCATAAAGTCATTAAGGAAGAACTTACAAGTAAAATAAAGTATGACAATACTGGTGAGTTCGATGATTTTGATATTGAGAGAATTCCTCTTTCATACGACATAGATCTTCTCGGATTTATTGTAGAACATGGGACACACTTATCTGATTGGGAGCGTGACCTTATAGATATCGTTCGTGAAGAATCACTCTATTTTATGCCTCAAATTCGAACAAAAATCCTCAATGAGGGGTGGGCTAGTTTCTGGCACTATAAAATGATGCATGAGTTAGATCTTCCTCAAGGTATTCATCTTCCCTTCTTAAAGACTCACAATCAAGTTGTGAGGCCTCATGTTGGCGGAGTAAACCCATACCATGTAGGTTTTCATCTTTTTCAAAGAATTGAAAGAGAAATGGGATTAGAAGAATGCTTTTTTGTAAGGGAAGTGTACCATGATATTGCTGCTATAAGAGCATTAATGACATATCAAGATTTTGCTGATCTAAACATGTTTAGTTACTCGCCGAAAAAGAATGCGTATACTATCGATGAAATATCAGATGAAGATGGTTGGAAAGTAATAAGAGAAGATATGATCAGAAATACAGGAACTAATGGAATTCCTGTTATTGGAGTCTCAGATATCGAAGCAGGGAACATTCTTGTCTTGCATCATGATCATGATGGGAGAGATCTAGAATTAGGTTATGCAGAACAGGTTGTTAAGCATATATCTACTCTGTGGGAAGACGTCGTTAAGCTAAATACGATAATTGAAGAGGAACCATGGGAAATTTAATTTATATTTAACCATAAGCATGCTATAATGCAACTGTGCAGAGAGGTCCAAAATGGCTAAGTCAAATGACTTTTTAAAAATTATTAAAGAACAAAGAGCTAACAAAGTTAACAATAAGTTTGAAGGAACTTTTTTAGAGTATCTTGATCTCATCCGCGAGAATCCTGATATTGCTAAGTTAGCGCACAAAAGACTGTGTCATGCTATTGAAGAGTATGGCGTAGATACTTTAGATGACAGTAATGAACGATGTCACAAACTTTTCGGCGGAGATTCATTAAAGACTTATAGCTATTTTGAAGATGAATTCTTTGGAATGGAAAGAGTCATCGCTAAGGTTATGCGCTTCTTAAACTCTGCATCTAAAAGAGGAGAAGAGAGTAGACAAGTTCTGCTTTTAATGGGCCCAGTAGGTGCAGGAAAAAGCGCGCTGACGGAACACATCAAGAGTGCTCTCGATGGGCAAACTTACTATCATTTAGCAGGAGACCCTCAGCGAGGAGAGCCTCTACACTTAATTCCTCGAGGGCTGCGATCTAAGTTTGAAGATTTACTATCGGTAAAAATAGAGGGAGACATCAGCCCAGTAGCGCGACATGTTTTGCTTGATGAGTATGATGGCAAGTATGAAGATTTTAAAGTAGTAGAAACAACATTTTCGCAGCGAGCTAGAAGAGGCATTGCTTCAGTACCTCCCATGGACGCAAACAGTCAAGATGTATCAGTTCTAATTGGATCAGAAGACATTTCGAAATTAGACATGTACTCTGAAGATGACCCGCGGGTTCTATCTTTGAACGGTGCATTTAACGTAGGAAACAGAGGTCTAGTAGAACTAGTAGAAGTTTTCAAGAATGAAATTGAATTCTTGCACACAATCATTACTGCGACTCAAGAAAAGAGAGTACCTTCACCTGGTAAGCATGATATGATCTACTTCGATGGTGTTATTCTCGCACACTGCAATGAGTCTGAGTGGAATCGGTTCCAGAGTGAACACACAAACGAAGCTATTTTAGATCGTGTTGTCAAGATTAACGTACCCTACGTACTAGAACTAGATCAAGAAATTAAAATCTATGAAAAGCTTTTAGGAAGATCAGACTTTTCAGCGCATATCGCACCACATACAATTAAAGTTGCATCAATGTTCTCTGTCATGTCTAGACTTCGTGATTCTCAAAAATGTGATCTAATGACAAAGATGAAGATCTATAACGGTGACGATGTAATAGAAAAGGGCAGAGTTAAAAAGGTTGACATTAAAGATCTAAGAGAAGAATCTAGAAATGAAGGAATGACTGGAATCTCCACAAGATTTATCATGAAAGCCATTGACAATGCGCTGAGTGATTCTGAAAAGAGTATGATCACCCCTATTTCGATCATGAGCTCCCTAATAAAGCAGGTAAATGAACAGCTTATTGATGAAGAGTTTAGAACTCACTGTTTAGAACTTTTAAGAAAGATTATTAGAGAAGAGTATCTCAAGATCTTGGAAAATGAAATTGCCAAAGCGTTTATTACTGCTTACTCTGAGCAGGCGCAAACACTCTTTGACACTTATCTAGATAATGCAGAAGCATTTACCACAAAACAGAATATGAAAAACAGGGTTACCAAAGAAGAAATGGAGCCTGATGAAAACTTCCTGCGCGCCATTGAAGAAACAATTGGAATTGTTGGCTCAGCTAGGGACGGTTTTAGAAGCGATGTTACTGCTTACATGTTTGCAAAAATGAGAAGAAATGAAAAGATTGACTATACAAGCTACGCTCCTCTCAAAGAAGCAATTGAATCTTACTTGATGACATCTGTAAAAGATCTTGCAAGAGTGGTAACTAAGAGCAAGTCACGTGATGATGATCAGCAGAAGAAATACAGTGAAATGGTTCAGACTATGATAGATGAGTATGGCTATAGTCCTGATTCTGCGGAAGAAATTTTGACTTATGCTAGTAACAATCTTTGGCGAGATTCATAATAGCTTGTACAAATGCATAGCGCTACAGTATCTTTTTTCCAAAGGAGAAAGTTATGCGTCTTGGTAACAATTTAAACATGAATATAAAGTTTCAACTACAAGAAATAATGGTAATTTCCGGTGTTGTGAGTCACGGTTTGTGGGAGTCTCAGGGTCTAGGTCTTACATTGATTACTTTGGGTATTCTAGGTGCTATTTTTAGAACCGGTTTTGAAGTATCAGAAAAGAAAGAGATTGCGGAAGCGAAAGAAATAGAAACTGCAAAAATTAAAGATGCTACTTCAGCTTTGTCAGAAGCATTTTCTGGACTGGGTAGCTCGCGCCGCGGAGAATCGTAATGCCCGTGGAAACTTCCTTGAAAAAGGGGACTGTGTTTAAATTTAGTACAGTAGGGAATAATGGCTTCTACTATCCGGAGGATGATGGTAGCATACAAAAGCTAGATATTGATATTCCCGGTTCTAAGCTGCCTTGGCTTAGATTCAATGGTTTGTCAGCTTTCTTAGTTGAATCATCCTACATTAAAAATCGAAAGTTTTTGACAAAAAATACCGTAATATGGCTTGACATTTAATTTAATCTAGTCAAAATTTTAATTATAATTTCTTTATGAATCACACTGTACCTATATCTGGTGCTTTATATGCACAAGAATATAAAAAATCAATAAAGGAAATATGTCACACTCTAGGTGAAATAGTAGATAAAACTTCTATCTTTTCTAATAAAGATAACAAGGTCTATTACTTGAATGGGTTGTCAGACAAAATCCAGTGCTTAGACTTTGAAAGTAAGCTTAGTAAGATTATTGTTGATTGCTTAGTTGCACAGTCTATTGAAGTCTTTAAATTTGCACCGTTTTTTAATGATTTTTCTATTTGGCATACACTTAGTCTAATAAAAAAGAAAGAAGACTTATTAAAAACAGAGAGTGAAATAATCGAAGCGATTCAGCAAAATACTGAAATGGCTACAAGAAAAGATATTTTAAAGTTTATAAGTGACGCGTCAAATCATGACATCACTAATATTATTATCGAAGAATCGTTTAACTCTATTGGGCTTGCAGGGAAAGTTTTTGTTGAGAATTCAAAATCAGACAGAACAACAATTGAAATAAAAGATGCTTACTCTTTTGACATCGAAACATTTGATGATTTCTTTTTTGAAAAAAGTATTTGGACTCATAGCTTAGTAAGCATCATAGTTATAGATGGGATTGTTGAATCTGTTTCAGAGATTAACAACATTTTAGAATATGCTTCAAAAAATGTGGAACCAATGATAGTTGTCGCGCGAGGCTTTGGAGACGAAGTTCTTCAAACCTTGTATGTCAACATGCAGCGAAAGACTCTAAACGTATTTCCTGTCAAGCTTTTAAATGATGAATCTTCAATAAATAGCTTTGTTGATATTTCTGTAGTATCTAAAACTGATCCGGTGTCTTATCTTAAGGGTAACTTAATATCCGCCATTAACGTGAATGAGTTATCTGTAATTGAAAAAGCAGAAATTCGAACTGGAAAGATGACTCTAATTAATAGAGAAGCTGCAGGTTCAGTGTATAGACATTTAGATCGCTTAAGAAAAGACGCAAATAGAAAAAAAGAAGAACTAGATGTGATGGGTGTAGATGCTCTCAACAATATTATGACAGGAAGAATGAAGTCATTAAGCGGAAGAAGTATCCAATTATCACTTAGTAAAGATATCACTTCAAAAGATACCCATGACATTAAGATCGAAATAGACTCAGCATTTAGAACGATACCTTATGCTAGAGACTTTGGAATGGTTGAAGTATCCGGGCTTATTAAATCCCTAAAGAAGAATAGAAACATCAATTATGAAAAAATTTCAACTATTGAAAATTTCTTTGGAAGATTTAAGAAAATTCCTTCGGGGTGTTTGCTTCGCTGCATAAAAGCATGTCATAACAATGCTAATCTATTAAACAAAACATCAGGAGCACTGCTGTATGAAGAAAGTCAAAAATAATACTGTTTGGTTCTCTCCTTCTGGGAGTGAGATTAATTTTGATGATATTCTTTGCATTCTAAAAGAGCATGCTAGACATGATGGCACTACATTCATTGGGACAGATAGTTTTGTTACAAAAGACACATGTATTTTTGCAAGAGCAATATGTCTTCATGGCGGAGATAGCAAATATAGTGGAAGATATTTCTTCAATAGAACAAAGGAAAGTCTAGGACCCTTTAAGCTGCTGGTTACAAGAATGATAGCAGAAGTTGAAAAAACAGTCGAAACAGCATTAAAGATATCAGAAGCATGCCCGAGTGCTGATATTGAAATACACTTAGATATTAGTAATTCCCCAGAAAAAGGAGCTACAGGAAAGTATGCAGATATGCTAAAAGGCTATGCTAAAAGCTCAGGATTCCCCTTTAAGGTAAAACCTCATTCATGGGCATCTTCTTCAGTAGCAGATAAACACTCAAAATGACATATGAAATTTTAAAATATCCTGCTAAAGAACTTGAAACGGCTACAAACGAAGTAGAAGAAGTTACTGACGATATTGTTGAAAAAATCGATAGAATGGTCGAGACGATGTATCAGAATAAAGGCATCGGTCTGGCAGCAAACCAAGTTGGACTAAAAGAATCAATTATAGTTTTTGATTGTTCTGATGCAGATGATGAACCTCAATGTCTTATAAACCCTAAGATTTCTAGTGGTAACGGTTCTATTGTTATCGAAGAAGGTTGTCTTAGTTTTCCTGGCGTGACTGTGCATGTAAACAGGTTTAAAACTATCGTTGTTGAATATATGGATTTAAATGGTGATAGTTTAAAAAAGGTTTTTAAGGATTTAGAATCTATATGTGTTCAACATGAGATTGATCATTTAGAAGGGAAGACTTTTTTTAGTAGAATTAACAGACAGTCTAGAAGAAAAGCATTAAAAGAGATGAGAAGATCAAGATGAGAGGAATGAAACATTTAGTGCAGTGTCACTGTATTTTGCCACAGTATAGAAAGAGAAAAGATCCCTTTTTTCATAAGTTTATTGTTTTTTCTGTAATTGATGACAATGACAACCCTATTGTAAAGTATTGTCACTGCAACAACTGCGGTGTTGTTCATAAGGTTCACGATCTGTGTCAATCAGAAATTGTAATAGGAAAAGAAGCTTCTTTGTCACTTATGACAAAAGAAGATATAAGGGCTAGTATACCTGCCAATATATCAAAAATTCTAGACACTTATGAGTGCGACATTCCCATATGGGAAGAAGTTCAATTTTATTATGAAACAGGTCTTGAGAGTCCTGGTATTGTTTTGACAAAAGAACCTTTTAAGGGAACTGTTTCTGGAAAGATTCTTTACTTGTTAGGAGCCAGCAAGGTTAAAATTGAGTCTTTTACAAGAGACGAAATACTAGATGAAATGATTTAAATGGAGAAAAAATGAGTATAAAAGCATACGGTGAAACTGAAGATGAGATGGACATTAAAGACAGAGCCAAATGTCGAGATATCGTTCAAGAAATTTTAAACTTTGGTGTTTCTCAAAAACAGATTGTTCAACTGGTTTATCTTTTGTCTTTGGAGCTTGAAAATATTGATGATATGAAACACCTCTCCAGGGCTTGTAAAGCTGTAGCGGATGGAGAAGTTAACAAAGGCAGCACACTGATTGTCAATAATTAACGATAAAATCTTTTGTGTGTACATATATAATAATGTCACTTAGACGTTAAAGGAGTAAGAAATGGCAGACAATACAGACAACATTCTTGATCAGTGGGAAGAAATTAAAACCCTAGTTGAGAGCCTTGAACTTGATGTTCACAAGAATGCAAGAGGAAATAAGTCAGCTGGTGTCCGTGCTCGTAGAGGGTTACGTGATCTTAAGACACGAGCTGCTGATCTTGTTAGAACAACAATTTCAGCTGAAAAAGGCGAATAAGGGCCCGTAACGGATTCGACGGGGTAGTAGAGAATAAGAGTGCAGGTGGTCTCACGAAACAGTAGACCTAAAATGCGGTTTCAAAAATTTAATTGCCAACAACAATTATTACTACGAACAGCGCTTAGCCGCTTAATTCGTCGGGGTTTCTTGGGACCTTGATACCCAACTTAAGATATCAGGTAGAGATCCTGTGAAAATAAAAAATCAAAATGGTTACCCTGATCAATCAGGTGGTTTTCCAAGGCTACATAGGAAAAGGGAATTTTGTGGCTACCTTTCTAATTTGGGAATAAATTAGACAAACCTGTGAATGACTTGACTTTGAAGCTATTGCGGACGCGGGTTCGACTCCCGCCGGGTCCACCATTT
>MDTB01235127.1_pt1 | contig 19591 bp, 22 predicted proteins | sample 811161 | NCBI WGS metagenome assembly MDTB01 (sample SAMN05326650, study PRJNA326480) | marine metagenome | isolation source: seawater | place: Mediterranean Sea | collected 2009 | reverse complement strand
TTAATTTTTGCCATAAAATATAGATTGATTAACTGTGATTTTTATACATATTAAGAAAAAATTATCAAACTATAAATTATGTTTAATACAATATTTCCGAAAATTCATAAAGAAGGGTATAAGTTTTTAGCTATTTCAATTTTAGCCACATTTATTATTTTATTTTTCTCTAAATTACTAGGAATACTATTTATTGTTATTACTTTTTGGGTTTATTATTTTTTTAGAGATCCAGAAAGATACTCTATCAATGATGATAGTTATTTAGTAAGTCCAGCTGATGGATTGATTACTGATATATCTGAGAAATCTGGTCCTGAAGAATTAAGACTTGAAAATACTTCTTATACTAGAATCAGTGTATTCATGAATGTATTTAATTGTCATGTAAACAGGACACCTGCTTCAGGAAAAGTGGAAGAAATATTTTATAAACCAGGTAAATTTTTAAATGCTTCTTTAGATAAAGCGAGTGAAGAAAATGAAAGAAATTATTTTAAGATAAAATTAAAAGATGGTGAAGAGATGATCATCGTTCAAATTGCAGGACTAATTGCAAGAAGAATAGTTTGTGAGGTGGAACAAGGTCAAGCATTAAATCAAGGAGAAAGAATAGGTATGATTAGATTTGGAAGTAGAGTTGATATTTATTTTAAAAATAAAAAGATTTTAGCAAAACTTGGTCAAAATGTTATAGCAGGAGAAAGTTTATTAGCCTCAGTATGATAGAAGAAAATAAGAAATTTAAATTAGTTGCATCAAAAAAAACAAGATATTTACTTCCAAATATACTTACTTTAGCTGGTGTATGTTTAGGCATAAGTTCAATTAAATTTTCAATAGATGGTAATTTCAATTTGGCAGTAACTTTAATTTTGTTTGCTGCAATTTTAGATGCACTAGACGGTAGAATTGCAAGATTTATAAAAGGAACTTCTGAATTCGGTAAAGAGCTAGACTCTTTAACTGATTTCGTGAGTTTTGGAATAGCGCCAGTTTTTACTTTATATTTTTGGGAGCTAAATAATTATGGAAAATTAGGATGGGCAATAACTCTTTTCTATTCAGTATGTTGCGTTTTGAGGCTTGCAAGATTTAATTTAACAAAAATTGAGGCATCACAAGAGTGGAAAAATAATTTTTTTGAGGGAGTACCATCTCCAGCAGGAGGTTTATTGATATTAATGCCATTGATATACGAGTTAACTAATTTAGAAATTGGTTTAAATATAAAAAATTTTACTCCATATTTCACAGTGATAATTGCTATTTTTCTAGTGAGTAAAGTCCCTACTTTAGCTCTTAAAAAAATTTCCATATCTTCTAAAGCAACAGTTTTTCTGCTGTTAGGTATTGGTTTAGTTTTTATTTCACTATTATTTTATACCCACGAAACACTTTTAATTTTTGGTTTAGCTTATATAATTTCAATACCTGTAAGTACTTTAATCTATATTAATCAAAACAAAAAAAATTTAGAAAAAATATCTGATGATAATCATGAAGATATTTTGTAATGAAAAAATCAAAAAGGGCAAAGAAAAGTAATTCTTGGAAAATTAAACAGCACAGAGATCCTTTTTTCAAAAAATCTAAAACTTTAGGATACAGATCTAGAGCTTCTTTCAAATTAATTGAGTTAAATAAAAAATATAAATTTATAAAAAAGAATACAAATTTATTAGATTTGGGGTCGTGCCCTGGTGGATGGTCACAGGTAGCCAGGCAATTGATTATTACTGGAAAAATAATGGCTATAGATATTAAAGATATGCAGCCAGTAAAAGATGTTAAGTTTTACAAAGCAGACATACTGGAAGACAAAACGAAAGAGGAAGTGTTAAAATTTTTTAGCTCAAAATTAGATGTAATTATATCTGATATGGCAGCTGATACTACCGGGAATAAATCTTTAGACTCGATTAGAACAAACCAAATATGTTTAAATATAATCAATTTTTCAAAGTTTGCTCTTAAACCTAAAGGTGTATTAATATCTAAACTTTTTATGGGTGAAGATTTTTTAGAAGTAAAAAACCTTGCAAAATCCTCATTTAAAAAAGTTAATTTTTTTAAACCAAAGTCTAGCAGAAAAGAATCTAAGGAAACTTATTTACATTGTGAAATTTTAAAGACTTTATAAATTTAAATAATTGTATATAAGTTTATATGGAACCAATAAAAGAAGCTTTAACCTTTGATGACGTTTTGTTGCTTCCAAAGTATTCAAGCGTCCTTCCAACTAAAACAAATATTGTCTTACAATTAACAAAAAAAATATCTTTAAAAGTTCCTTTTATTTCATCTGCTATGGATACAGTCACAGAGGCAAATATGGCTACTGCGATTGCAAAAGAGGGAGGTTTAGGAATAATTCATCGAAATTTAGATATTAAAAAACAATCTAAAGAAGTTAGAAAGGTAAAAGATTTAAATTTATTAGTTGGGGCAGCCATAGGAACAAGCATAGAGGATTTAGAAAGAGCTACATCTTTAATATCAAATGGTGTAGATTTATTGGTAATCGATACAGCACATGGGCATAGTGAAAAAGTTTTAAAAACTCTTTCAAAGATAAAGAGAATAGTAAAAAAAGTACCAATCTGTGTTGGCAACATAGCTACAGGTGAGGCAGCAAAAAAATTAGTCAATTCAGGAGCAGACATAATAAAAGTTGGCATAGGACCAGGATCTATTTGCACAACAAGAATGGTTGCAGGTATCGGTGTACCTCAAATCTCTGCAATTATTGATGTTAAAAAAGCATTAAAAAAAAAGAATGTAAAAATAATTTCAGATGGAGGAATAAAATTTTCAGGAGATATAGCTAAAGCTTTAGCAGCAGGAGCAGACGCTATAATGATGGGATCAATATTTGCAGGGACAGATGAAAGCCCGGGAAAAAAATATAAAATAAAAGGTAAAATTTACAAACAATACCGCGGAATGGGATCTATAGGAGCGATGTCAGCCGGATCAGCCAACAGGTATTTTCAAAAAAAATTTAAAGATAAATCTAAATTTGTACCTGAAGGAGTTGAGGGAAGAGTTGAATATAAAGGAAAAGTGTCAAAAATAATATATCAATTACAAGGTGGATTGAGATCATCCATGGGATATATTGGAGCCAAAAATTTAAAAGAAATAAATAAAAAAGCAAAATTTATTAAAATTACTAAGGCAGGATTTTATGAAAGCATGGTTCACAGTGTAGAAATGACACAAAAGACAAAAAATTATAAATTATGATAAAAAAAAATTTAATTATCTTAACGATTTTATTTTTAATACCGAATTTAGCTTTAGCTAAGTCTAAATATTTCCAAGAGGGAATTGAGTTATTTAATAAAAATAAGTTTGATGAAGCTAAATTTAAATTTGAGCAAGACATTGTTTTTAATCCAAAAAATGAGTTATCATATTTATATTTATCAAAAATATTTAATCTTTTAGATAAAAAAAATTTAGAGGAGCAAAATTTAAATACAGTAATGTTACTAAATCCTAAAAATGAGGAAGCACTTTATAACTTAGCAAGGTTAAAACTAAAGGCATCAGATTATGATAAAAGTAGAGAATTGAATAAAATTCTTAAAAATATATGTACTAAATTTTGTAGCCAAAGTAGCAAATTAAAAATTGAAATTGAAAATTTGTCAAAAAAATAAATGCAATTGCAAAATGACAAAGATAAAATTGTAATTGTTGATTTTGGATCTCAAGTAACAAAATTAATTGCAAGAAGAGTAAGAGAATTAGGTGTGTATTCCGAGATAATAACACCAAAACAACTATTTAAATTTAAAAAATATCAAAATATAAAAGGAATAATTCTTTCGGGCGGACCATCTACGGTTACAGCTAGAAAGTTTCAGAGTATACCAAAAGTCATTTTTAAAAAAAAAATACCAATATTGGGTATTTGTTATGGTTTACAATTAATCGCGAAATTATTTGGCGGTAAAATAAAACCTTCTCGAAAAAGACGAGAATTTGGAAGAGCTTTTTTACTTAAAAAAAAATCCTCACTTTTAACAAAAAATTTTTATAATTCGAAAACATCAGTCTGGATGAGTCATGAGGATGCTGTTATTAAATTACCAAACAAATTTAGGATGATAGCATCCACTAAAGACTCAAAATTAACAATCATTGAGAATTCAAAAGATAAAATTTATGGTGTTCAATTCCACCCAGAAGTAACACACACTTATAAAGGAAAACAAATCTTTAAAAATTTTTTATTTTTAATTTGCAAAATAAAAAAGAAGTGGAATATTTCATCTCAAAAAATAAAGTTAATTAAAGAAATTAAACAAACTGTTAAAAAAGATAGAGTTATTTGTGCTTTATCGGGTGGAGTAGACAGCAGCGTAGTGGCTTTATTAATAAATAAAGCAATCAAAAAAAATCTAATTTGTATTATGGTTGATACCGGATTAATGAGAAAGAATGAATTTAAGCATACTTACAATATATTCAAATATAAATATAAACTTAACGTAAAATTGATTAACTCATCAAATTTATTTTTAAGTAAATTAAAAAATATTACTGACCCTGAAAAAAAAAGAAAAATTATTGGAAACCTTTTTATTAAAATTTTTGAAAAAGAATCTAAAAAATACAAAAATTTAAGATATTTGGCACAGGGCACTCTTTATCCTGATATAATTGAAAGTAGATCTTCAACGGGAAGTAAAACCTCAAAAATAAAATCTCATCACAATGTTGGTGGATTGCCAAAAAAAATGAATCTTCAGCTTGTTGAACCGCTTAAGGAATTTTTTAAGGATGAGGTAAGAATTTTAGGAAAATCGCTAGGCTTAGTAAAAAGCATATGTTACAAGCATCCTTTCCCTGGCCCTGGCTTAGCAATAAGAATTGTAGGCAATATCACAAAAGAAAGAGCAAATATACTGAGAGAGGCTGATGATATTTACATTAATGAACTTATAAAATCTGGTCTTTATTCTAAAATATGGCAGGCTTATGCAGCTTTACTTCCTATAAAGACTGTAGGTGTGATGGGAGACTCGAGAACTTATGAGAATATATGCCTATTAAGGGCTGTCACCTCTGAAGATGGAATGACAGCAGATTATTTTACATTTTCAAAAAAATTTTTAGATAATATATCTAATAAAATTATTAATAATGTAAAAGGGATTAATAGAGTTGTGTATGATATAACTTCAAAACCACCAAGTACCATAGAACTAGAGTGATGAATAAAAAAATAAAAAAAATTTTATTGAAAAAAAATAAATCTAAAATAACTAGCTTAACAGCTTACTCAAGAAATATAGCTCAAATTTTGGATAAATACCTTGATATAGTTTTAGTGGGAGACTCAATGGCAAATGTTTTATATGGATATGAGGATACACACAAAATTGGTTTAGAAAATATTATACAACATGCCTCTAGTGTAAAACTCGGTGTAAAAAAATCATTACTTGTAGTAGATATGCCTAAAGATAGCTATAACAATGTGAGAGATGCAGTTAAAAATGTAAAACATGTAATAAAAAAAACTAGTTGTGATGCAGTAAAAATAGAAAGTAATAAAAAAAATCATAAAATAATAAAGATTTTAACAAATAAAAAAATTCCTGTGATGGGTCATATAGGCTTTACACCTCAATTTAAGACAAAGTTTAAAATTGAGGGAGCCTCAAAAAAAGAGTCACTGCAACTTTTAAAAGAAGCAAAAGATATAGAAAAAGCTGGTGCATTTTCTATAGTATTAGAATGCTTAACTCCATCAACTGCAAAATTGATAACAAGCAAACTAAATATTCCAACAATAGGTATTGGCTCTTCCTCCTATTGCGATGGACAAATTCTAGTTACGGATGACCTTCTTGGTTTAAGTGGCTTTTACCCTAAATTTGTTAAAAAATACGCTAACCTAAACAGAATAATTGAAAAAGCTGTGAAAAAATATACTAGGGAAGTAAAATTAAATAAATTTCCAACAAAAAAAAATTTTTTAAATGGAACAAAACACAGAAAGTAATTTAGACTTTAAAAATAAACTTATAAACTTTTATAATTTAAACAAAGTAAAAGTTTATATTTCTATAATTATTTTTGTAATTATACTTATTATAGTTTCATTTATTAACTACCAAAGTGAGAAAAAAAATAAGTTAATAGCTGAAAGATATGTGCAGGCAGGACTTTTTTTGGCTTCCAATAAAAAGGATATTGCAAGAGATCTTTACGAGGAAATTATTTTAAGTAAAAATAATTTTTATTCAATATTAGCTCTAAACACAATTATAGAAAAAGACTTAATCTCAAGTAATGAAAAAATCTTGGATTATTTTAAGACTTTAGAAGAGACATCTTTAACAAAAGAAAACTATGATCTAGTAATTCTTAAAAAGGCTTTATATTTAATTAAAACTTCTGATATAGAAAAAGGCAAAAACTTACTCCAAATTTTAATTGATAAAAACTCAAATTTGAAAAAAATTGCTCAGGAACTAATTGAGGAATAAATTGATGAAATTATTTTGCGCTTTAGCAATTTTTCTTCTTTTTACTAATTGCTCATTTGATAATAAATCTGGAATTTGGGATAGTGAAGACAGTAAAAGTACCAATAAAGAAAATATAGTTTTTAAAGATTTTAAAAAGTTGTCTTCATCGACTCAAATCTTTAATGAAACAATCCCAATAGATAAAAACGTAAATATAAAAGTTGAAAAGCCGGTACAGAATCAATCTTGGACAGATATTTATTTCAATGAAAAAAATAATATTGGAAATCTTAAATTTAATAATTTAAATAAGATAATTTTAAAAAGTAAAAGATTATCTAGATCAAAAATAAATAATTACAAATTGTTAAAAAATGAGCAATTATTTATGACCGATGATAAAGGGAATATATATATATATTCATTAGAAAAAAATACCCTGGTAAATAAATTTAATTTTTATAAAAAAAATTACAGACATTTAAAAAAAGAATTAAATCTTATTATTGAGAAAGAAGTTTTATACGTTTCGGATAACATTGGATATATCTATGCATTTAATTATGTAACTAATAAATTAATATGGGCAAAAAGTTATAATATTCCTTTTAGATCTAATATTAAATTATTTTCAAATAATATTGTAACTTCAAACCAAAATAATGATTTATTTATTTTTGATAAAATATCAGGAAATTTGATAAAATCATTACCATCAGAGGAAACTAAAATAAATAATTTATTTATTAATAATTTAGTTTTAAGTGAAAGTGAAATATTTTTTATTAATACGTTTGGTTCTTTATATTCAATTAGTATCGGAGACTATAGATTAAATTGGTTTGTAAATTTAAATAAATCAACTGATTTAACGTTAAGCGAACTATATAATGGTTCAGAGCTTGTTTATTATAATAATAAAATATTAACTTCTTCTAATGAGAATTTCTATATATTGGATGGTAAAAGTGGTTTTATAGCTAATAAAAAAAATCTTTCATTATTACTAAGACCCATAGTAAATAATAATAAAATTTTTGTAATTACAAAAAACAATTTACTTATAGCAATGGAATTAAAAAATGGAAAAATAATATATTCTTATAATCTTAATGACAAAGTTGCTTCATTTATTGATTCTGACTCAAAATTTTTAGATATAAAAAACATGATGTTGGTTAATAATGAAATTTATATTTTTCTTAAAAATTCTCATTTAATTAAGTTAAACATTAATGGTAATATAAATGAAATCATTAAACTTCCTTCAAGTTTAAAAACGTACCCAATATTTGCTAATGGTTATTTAATTTATTTAAATAAAAAAAATCAGATTATTGTTTTAAATTAACTACTTGATTTTACACTTAAAAGAGAAAGCTGTTTTACTCTCATGCCTTTTAAATTGTCATGAGGTTTAATAGGATAGTCACCAGTAAAATAATGATCACTAAATTGAGGATAATTTGATTGTCTTTTTTCCCCAATCAAAGCTTTATATAATCCGTCTAAACTTAAATATTTAAGGCTTTTAGCTTGAATATATTCACATATTTCTTCATTTGTTTTTGTGTTAGCTAACAGCTCTTCCTTTGTTGGCATATCAACTCCATAGAAATCAGGATATTTAATTTCTGGACAAGCTATTCTAACATGAACTTCTTTTGCCTCCGCCTCGTAAAGCATTTTTACAATCTTATGACAAGTTGTCCCTCTCACAAGTGAGTCATCTATAAGAATTATGGATTTGTTTTTTACAATTGTTTTTGTTGAATTTAATTTGAGTTTTACTCCTAGACTTCTAATATTTTGTGTTGGCTCTATGAAAGTTCTGCCAACATAATGATTTCTTATTAAACCTAGTTCAAAATGTTTTTTGGATTTTTCTGCATAACCCAAAGCTGCCGGCACACCAGAGTCAGGAACAGGAACAACTAAATCAGCTTTTAAATCTGACTCTTTAGCTAATTCGTACCCTAATCTTTTTCTATACTCATAAGCACATTTATTTTTAATTAAACTATCAGGCCTTGCAAAATAAATAAATTCAAAAATACAAGGTCTAGGTTTTTGTTTTGGAAAAGGTTTGATCGAACTTAGTTTGTCGTTTTCAATAATTATTATCTCACCATTTTCAACTTCTCTTATAAATGTTGCCCCAACAATATCTAAAGCACAAGTTTCCGACGCAAAGATATAAGAGTTTTTCAATTTTCCTATTACTAAAGGTCTGATACCAAACGGATCTCGAACTCCAACTAGTTTTTTATTTGTCATCAATACGAGTGAGTAACCTCCTTGTATCTGAAAAAGGGCATCAATTAGCTTATCTAAAAACTTCTCTCTTTTTGATTTAGCTATAAGTTGAACGATGGTTTCTGTATCACTAGTTGTTCTAAATATTGCTCCATCTTTTACTAAATTTTCTCTAAGAGCAAGCGCATTGGTCAAATTCCCGTTGTGTGCAATACTTAATCCGCCCATGTGCAAATCAGCAAAAAAAGGCTGGATATTTCTTAATGATGTTTCGCCAGTTGTTGAGTATCGATTATGTCCAATTGAATAATTTCCCGGAAGTTTTTTCAAAATTTCTGGGTCTGTAAAATGATCACCTACTAAACCTTGTCTTTTCTCTGAATGATAGTTTTTACCGTCAAATGAAACGATGCCACAACCCTCTTGACCTCTGTGTTGTAACGCATGAAGGCCTAAAGCAACTAAAGCAGAAGAGTCTTGATGGTTAGATATTCCAAAAATTCCACACTCTTCTCTTAATTTATCAGAATTATATTTTTTCAATTTTTTCTTTTGTATCATTTAAATCTTCACTTGAGGGAAATTCTTTTATTAACATTTCGCTTCCATTGTTGATTATATTGAATGAGATTGCTTCATCAACTGATATACCCCAATTTTGATAAGGATAAAACCAGTTAAAAATTGAAAATAAGCAGACAGAAACTACATAGCCTTTAAAAAAACCAAATAAAAAACCGAATCCTTTATCAATAGGTCCAACACCCGTCCAAGTTACAGCTTTGCTTAAAGTTTTTCCAACGAGTATTAAAATAAAAAGAGTAAAAATAAATATTGCAACACCCAATCCAATACTATTAATGAATTCTGATTCTATGTATTCACTAACAAATGGTTGTAGTTTTGGAACTAGTATAATAGTAATCACTGTAGATAAAATCCATTTCATAAAATTAATTAAACTTAATGAAAATCCCTTTAAAAAACATTGAATAACAAAGTAAAATAAAATTATAAAAAAAATTAAATCAAATAAATTTATTTCATTTATGTATTTTTCGAAGAAGTCTGCCATTATTAAATTTCGCTAACTTCGTCTCCGAATGGCTTTAGCGTTGTTATTAATTTCGGCAATAAAGTTAAAACTGATAGCATTGCTAATAACATTGCTATTCCAGTGAAAATACCAAAATATATTGTGGGAATAAAATTTGATAATACTAAAATAGAAAAACCAAATACAATTGTAATAGATGTATTCAAAATTGCTACACCAACTGTATTGTGACATCGAACAAGAGTTTGATTATAATTTTTAATTTTTTTAAACTCCTCTCTAAATCTGTATATATAGTGGATACTATTATCTACTGCTATCCCTATTGTAATTGCTGCTATAGTAATTGTCATCATATCTAGCGGAATATCTAGAAAACCGATTATGCCGAGAATAAAAAAAGCAGCGATAAAATTTGGGACTATACCTATAAAAGAAATAATAATATTTCTAAATAATATAAAAAACATTGAAAAAATTCCAAACATTACTATCCCAAGAGTAAGTATTTGAGACTTAAACAAACTTTGAAGTAAATTATTAAATAAAATTAATACCCCAGATAATCTGTACTCATCTTTTTTTAAGTTAAGTTTAGAATTAAGTTCTAAATTAATCTTTTCGATCAAGTCATTTCTTCTCAAATCTTTTAAGGAGTCTTTTACTCTCACATTTATTCTAGCCTCATCTCTTTCAACAGAAATATATGGAGATACAATCTCATTTTTTATTTTTTCTGGTATTTTACTGTACAAAACAGCTATTTCTAAACTTTGTAATTCTTTTTTATTTAGATCTTCTGCAACTCTTAAAATCGAACCGAATGAAAGAACTTTTCCAATTTCTGGAAGAGAGTCTAAGTAGTCGTGAACTTTAATAATTTTATCCATTTTGTCTCTCGTAAACCAGTATTTGGCTTTATCCTCTTCACTTTCAGTTTCTTCTTCCCATTCTTCAAATTCGTCATCTTCAGTCTTTGAATTATCAGAAGATGCCGGAAATTTTAAAATAATATTTAATGGAGTTGTACCACCTAATTTTTCATCAATTTTCTTCATTCCTTTATAAATTTCTGTTTCTTCGTCAAAATAATTTATAAAACTATTTTCAACTTCTAATTTAAGAATTCCAACCATGCTGGAAACCACTATTAAAAAAGTTGACCCAAAAATTAATATTTTGTTTGATTTTGTAAAAGAGGCTAAGGCGGATGTGATTAAAGATTTTTCAGTATCCTTTATATTTATTTCACTATCAGTTGAAAAAAGATTTATTAAACAAGGCAACAATAAAAACGTTATAAACAAAGAAACAGTCAATCCTAAAGTCATCATCCACCCAAAATCAATGATCGGTTTTATACCGCTGAAGACCAAAGACAGAAAGGCACATATAGTAGTTAATACAGTATAAAGAATTGGAAGCATCATTTTTTTACTTGCTTCAAATATGGCTTCCTCTTTTCCAAGGCTAGGAAACTCTTTTTTCAGCTGCAAAAATCTTACAGTAATATGAATATTCATAGCCATGTTTAGAATAAGCATTAACGCAATAAAGTTTGATGAAATAACAGTTACTTTCCATCCAATTAAACCTAACAATCCGATCATTATAATTACAGAAGTAGCACATCCTAACAACGGCATAATAACCCATTTGATATTTTTAAAAATGAACCAAAGAGTTAAAACAATAAATAAAAACACTCCAATGCCAAAGACAACAATATCGCTTTTAATATAACTCATCATATCATCAGCAATCATTGGGATCCCACCTAAATGAATTTTTGCATTCTCCCCATATTTATTAATTACATCTCTTATCTCAGTTATATTTTGGTGGTTTCTTATATTGTAAAGGTTTTTATATTCTTCATATTCATTCAAAAAACTTTTATAATTTTCTTTTTCTTCTCTTGACAAACCTGTTTCTTTAGATTGATTAAAATATTTATCTTTTATTTTTACGTATTCAGCTAATCGTTCATCTTTTTTTAAATAAACAACTATACCAGATGTTTCTCCGTCCTCACTTATTACATAATTTTTATAAATAGGACTATTAATGATTTCATCAAACCCTCTTTTTCTGTCAATTTCTGGATAGGCTAAAGTTTTATAGTTTTTTAATCTTTCCATTAAACCTTCGTCAGTGCTTTTTAATAATGGAACATCTATAATTGTGATTACACTGTCCACCCAGGTTAACTTTTCAATCTTGGATTTTAGCAATTGAATGTTTAGTATAGTTTCTTTTTCTACGAAACTGCCTACTGGTGTGTAAGTTAAAACTAAAAAATCTTTGGAGCCATAAGTTTCGTTGATTTCTCTTAGGTATTTTAGATCAGGATCGCCCTCAAGAAGAAGAGCGTCAGATGAGGCATCTAAGTTAAAGTTTTTGGAATGATAAACAGAAAAAATGACAAAAACTGCAAGAAAAAAAAGTGTTACTTTAGAAAAATCAATAATTATTTTTTTATAAATACTAGCAAACATGAGATCTTTTCAGATATATCTTAATTTTTTTATAACTAAAGAAAAAATGTGCTTAATTTTTGCTTAAATCTTTGAATTTTGTGTAAATTCCCTCAAACTCTACTTTAACAGTTCCTGTTGGCCCATGTCTTTGTTTGCCTAAAATTATATCTGCCAAACCATTAACATCATTCATTTTTGATTGCCATTCTGCATGTTCAATTGATCCTAATTTTGGTTGCTTTCTTTCAAGGTAGTATGCCTCCCTATATACAAACATTACTACATCTGCATCTTGTTCAATTGATCCAGATTCTCTAAGATCAGCTAATTGAGGCTGTTTATCATCTCTCTGTTCGACAGCTCTTGATAATTGGGATAACGCTAGTACTGGTACCGATAACTCTTTTGCAAGAGCCTTTAATCCTTGTGTGATTTCAGAAATTTCTTGAACTCTTCCTTCATTTTTAATTGAGCTTGATCTCATCAACTGTATGTAATCAACTACAATTAAATTTAAACCAAATAATCTTTTTATTCTTCTAGCTCTATTGCTTAATGTAGCAATAGTAATAGCAGGCGTTTCATCAATATAAAGTGGAAGATTATAAATATTTCTTGAAGTTTCAATATATCTATTAATTTCTTCCTCAGTCACTTTTCCTCGTCTTATATCATCTGATTTAATTCTTGCTTGTTCAGACAAAATTCTAGTTGATAATTGCTCAGACGACATTTCCAAAGAAAAAAAAGCTATAGAAGACTTTTCTTGCCTTTTTAAAATATTTTGCGCAGCATTATAAGCAATATTTGTTGCAAGTGCAGTTTTACCCATAGAAGGTCTACCAGCTAATATAATTAAATCTGATTTATGTAAGCCGCCTAATTTTTCATCTAAATCTGTTAAGCCGGTTGGCACGCCTACAATACCCTGATCATTTTGCATAGCTAAAGTTGCCATTTCAATCGTTTGATCTAAAGCTTGATTAAATTTTAAAAAAGATTGTGAAAAACTTCCTCTTTCAGCCAAATCAAACAAAGATTTTTCCGTACTTTCTATAATTTTTTCTGCGTTTTGTTCTTGAGCGTTTGCATTTATTGTGTCGTGAGATAATTTATCAGATATTTGAACTAGCTCTCTCCTCAAATACATCTCGTGAATAATTTTTGCATAATCAATTGATTGTTTCACAGAACTTGAAAATCTTGTAAGCTTGACCAGATATTCTGTTCCACCAACCTCACTTAGCATGTTATCCTTCTCGAAAAAATTTTTTAAAGTAATTGGATTAGCAATCATTCCCTTATTATTTAAACTTTCAATCACTTCATAAATTTTTACGTGAGCAGGGTCATAAAATATATTAGAACTCACTAAAGTAGAGACTTCATCAATTATGTCATTATTTACCATGATAGATCCCAAAAGGGCTTGTTCCGCTTCAAGGTTCGAAGGATGCTTATTTTCAAGATTACTCTGAACTGATTTGATTTCTTTCACAATGATATAATATGACAAACCTAAAAGTCATAAAGTGAAAAGTTACACACCTTTTTTTAGGGTCTGTGGAAAAGTTATTTGGACTGTATCTTATCTATTTTTATAGAAATACGAGCCTTGACTTCTGAATGAAAATTAATTTCAACTTTAAACAAACCGATCTTGTTTAAGTTATCTTTTAAAATTATTTGTGAGGGATTTACATCTGCATTAGCTTTTTCTTTTATTAAATTAGTGATTTCTTTTGGTTTAATAGATCCATACAAATCACCATTGTCTTTACTTTCTTTAAAAAAAGAGAAAGTCTTATTATTAACTAATTTAGCAATTTCTTTAAATTTATTTTTTACTTCGATATTTTTTTTATTTAATTCATCCTTTTTTTTATTCACAAAATCAAGATTTTCTTTATTAAACCTTAATGCCTTCCCTTGTCTTAATAGAAAATTTCTACCATAACCGTTTTTTACAGTAACCTTGTCGCCTATATTTCCTAAATTCATAATATTTTCTAATAAAATTATTTCCATATTACAAAAGTCCCAATATTTTAGCCTTTTTTATTTCTCTGGTTAATTTTTTCTGCTTACTAAAAGATACAGATGTTATTTTTGATGAAATTATTTTTCCATTGTCGGATATATATTTTTTTAACAAATTAACATTTTTATAATCAACTATTGGAGCATTTTTTACAGATAGCGGACATTTTTTTGAAAATTTTCCATCGCTTTTTTGGAACAAACTTAATTTATTTAATGAATTAGTATTTTTTTTTTGAAATTTTTTATTTTTTCTTTTCATCACTTACTTGTCCTTTTTAAAAAACTCGTTTTTTGTGTCCAAGACTTTATACTTCACAGTTAGGTGTCTAATTATTGAACTATCAACTTTAATTTTTTTTTCTATTTCGTTAAGAGTATTACTTGTCCCTTCGAATTTATAATGAATGTAAAAGCCTTTTTTGTATTTTTTGATTTTTTTTGCTAAACTGATAAGTCCCCATTCTTCTATTTTGATTACCTTGCCAGAGGATTTGTTTATAACTTCGTTATATTTGTCTTTTATAGTTTTCAAATCTTTCTCAGCTAGATCTTGCTTAGCTACAATAGTGTTTTCGTAAAAAGCCATATTTTAGTGTTAAACGAGTTTTATTAATTATTTATAAAAATTGGTTTATACTATAATGAAGAATTATAGCAATACTAATAATTATAAAATAAACTTAAATAAATGAAAGCTTTATTATTTCCAGGACAAGGATCTCAAGTTGTAGGCATGGGAAACGAATTTTATCAATCTTTCGATATTGTAAAAAAAATCTTCGAAGAGGCAGATAGTAAATTGAATTTTCCAATTTCTAAACTCGTACTTGAGGGACCAGAAAATGATTTACAATTAACTAAAAATACCCAACCGGCAATATTAACTGTAAGCTACTCTATTTTTAGAGTTTTAAAAGACGAATTTGGTTATGACATAAACTCCTTTAAATATTTTGCTGGACACTCTTTAGGTGAATACAGTGCTTTAGTTTGTTCACAGTCATTAAATTTTGGTGACGCTTTATACTTATTACATGAAAGAGGAAAAGCAATGCAGGAAGCAGTCCCTGTAGGTATGGGCAGCATGCTCGCTGTCTTAGGAATGGAAACTAGTGATATACAAAATTTATTGAAGAAAAAAAATGATGAGAAAGGTGTATGTGAAATTGCAAACGATAATGCAAACGGTCAAGTAATTGTAAGTGGAAATAAAGATAGCGTAGAAAATTTTCAAAAAAAATTAAAGGAAAAAAAAATTAAATCGATACCACTTAAGGTAAGCGCACCTTTTCACTGTACTTTGATGAAACCTGCTGCTTTAAAAATGAAAGAGAAGATTGATAGTACAAAATTTAATAAACCTTTATTTGATATTGTAAATAATGTGACTGCAAATCCAGAAAACGATCAAAATATTATTAAAAAATTACTGATTGAACAAATTTACTCTACAGTAAAGTGGCGCGAAAGCATGATTAATATTTCTAAAAAAGGAATTAAGAATTTTATAGAAATTGGTCCAGGTAAAGCATTAACTGGGATGATAAAAAGAACTATTAAAGATGCAAATTGCTTTTCAATTAACTCAATTACTGATATTAAAAAATTAAAAAATGAACCTTAAAAATAAAAAAGTATTAATAACTGGAGCAACAGGCGGAATAGGTAATGCCTTAGTGGAAAAATTTAACAATTTAGAAGCTTCAATAATCGCGACTGGAACAAATGAAGAAAAGCTAAATAAACTTAAAAAAAATTTCCCAAATATTTTAATAGAAAAATTTAAATTAGATGAACATGATAAGATAGAAAGTTTTATTGAGTCTGCTGACAAAAAATTAGATGGATTAGAAATTTTAGTAAACAATGCTGGAATAACAATAGATAATCTTTCAATTAGATTGTTAGACGAACATTGGAAAAAGGTACTAGATATAAATTTAACCTCAACTTTTTTAATGTGTAAACACGCGATAAAAAAAATGCTTAAAAAAAAATATGGAAAAATAATTAATATTACCTCAATTGTTGGTCATACAGGAAATTTAGGGCAAGCAAATTATGCAGCCTCAAAAGCTGGTATTATTGCTTTTTCAAAAAGCCTAGCGATAGAATATGCAAAAAAAAATATAAACATTAATTGTATTTCACCTGGATTTATAAAAACAGAAATGACAGACAAAATTAATGAAGAGTTTAAAAAAACATTAGTAAGCAAAATACCTTCAGGAGATCTAGGGACAGGGGAGGATGTTTCAAACTGCGTGGCTTTTTTGGCATCTGATATGTCTAGTTATATTAATGGTGAAACCATACATGTTAATGGTGGAATGTATATGGCTTGACAATTTCTATTAATAATCTATTAAGAAATTAAATAAATACGAAAGGAATTCATGTCAGACGATGTTAAAACTAAAATAAAGAAAATAGTTGCAGATCACTTAGGTATTGAAGAAGAAAAAGTAACCGAAGAGGCCAGCTTTATAGATGATTTAGGAGCCGATAGTTTAGATACGGTTGAATTAGTAATGGCTTTCGAAGAAGAATTTGGATCAGAAATATCAGATAGTGAAGCAGAAAAGATATTAACAGTAGGCGATGCAATTAAATTTATTGAGAGCAAATCAAGTTAGAGTTTTTTATCTTATAAATTAAATTAACCGATGTCCGTTGAAAATAACATCATGGTGATATTATCCTCACCATCAGGTGTTGGTAAAACAACTTTAACAAAAAAAATTCAACAAAAATATTCAAACTTTAAAATCTCAGTTTCTCACACCACAAGATCTCCACGAACTAATGAAATAAATGGAATAGATTATAATTTTGTTTCCAAAGAGGAATTTAAAGAACTGATAAGAAAGAAGGAATTTTATGAATATGCAAAAATTTTCGATAACTATTATGGTACATTAAAAAAAAACGTTGATAATACAATAAAAAATAATGACATTATATTTGATATTGACTGGCAGGGGACCAAACAATTATCAAAATTTAAAAATTTAAATTTAATTAAACTATACTTAATTACAGATAGTAAAGAAGAATTAAAACAAAGATTATTAAAACGTGATCAAAATTCTGAAGAAGATATAAAAAAAAGATTTAATTCATTTGACGAAGATATTAAGCATTGGAATGATTATGATTATATAATTATTAATAAAAATCTAGAAACATGTTTTAGCCAAATAGAAAAAATTATATTAAATTACAAAAATAAAATTAACCTTTCTCAAAAAGTTCAGTAATTTTATAATAAGTTTCAGGCTTGATATCAGTTGGTCTATTATTAAGATTTAAATTAGTTAATTTTAATATTTTTTCTTTATTAAGTATTTTTTTAATACTTTTATTTATCATTTTTCTTTTATTCGAAAAAAAAATATTTGTAATTTCTTCTAAATTTTTAATATCTCTTATTTTAGAATTATCTTTTTTTGGCTTAAAGTGAATTATCATTGAAGTTATTTTTGGTTTAGGAAAAAAACTATTAGCAGAAACAAAAAATTTCCCTTGAGGAGATAATCTTAAATTAGTTAAAACTGATAATCTGCCATAATTTTTTGACTCAAAATTACTGATAATTTTTTCACCTAATTCTTTTTGAAACATTAATATTAAGTCGTTGTATTTCGGAGGCCATTTTAATTTTATTAATTTAACTAAAATCTGAGATGAAATGTTATAGGGTAAATTTCCAAAAACTATCGAATTAGAATGGATTTTTTTTTCAATATTAAATTTTAAAAAGTCTATATTAAAAATACTCACACACTTTTCATTTGAATATTTCTTTTTAAGTTCAGCTGCAAAATAATTATCTTTCTCAATTAAGATTAAAGTTTTAGGCTTCTTTTTTAATATTTCATCTGTTAGAGCACCGTTTCCAGGACCGATCTCAATTAAATTTTTGTTTTTAATGTCTGTCAAATTTATTATTTTCTTAATAATATTTTTATCGATTAGAAAATTTTGACCAAGAGATTTTTTAAGAAATTTCATTATCCTAATTTTTTTACTACTTTAACGCATTGTAAAAAACTAGATATGTTAGCTTTATTTTTTCCTATCAAATTATTTGCAGTCCCATGATCAGGAGAAACACGTAAATATTTCAGTCCTAAGGTAATATTTATCGCGTCATATTTAAAAAGACTCTTAAATGGTCCTAATACTTGATCGTGATACATTCCTACAATAACATTATATTTTTTATATTCATTAATAAAAACTGTATCGGCAACTAAAGGACCAACTATTTTTATTTTATCTTTCTTAAGCTTTTTTATAGCTGGAATAATAATTTTTATTTCTTCTGAATTTTTTCTATATTCTGCGTTATGCGGATTAAGACCAAGTAAAGCTATATGAGGTTTTACTTTAAATTTATTTTTAAACCATTTATCGATTGTTTTAATCTTGTTAATTATCAATCGTTTATTTAATTTTTTAGAAACATTTTTTACATCTAAATGAGTAGTAATTGGACTAACAGCAAAATTTTTATTCCAAATAAGCATCACTTCAGAATTATCTTTAATCTTGCACTTTGTGGCTAAAAACTCAGTTACACCTGTGTTTTTTTTATTTAATAAATTTTTATTTATTGCGCAATTAATTATACCTATAACATTTTTATTAGAGGAAAGATTATGAGCTAGATTTAGAGATTTTTTAATAAATTTACGACATGAATTAACAGGAACATTAAAACAATTTATATAATTGAGGTTAATATTAATCACTTTTAAAGCATCAATATTAGATCTCTCGTCTAAATTTTTAACCTGAAAAATTTTTGTTTTGTAACCTAGCTTTCTAAATTGATCGGTTAATAATCTATAATTAGAGATTAAATAAATTTTTTTTCTATATGATTTGTTTAATTTTTTCCAACTTTTATAAATTATTTCCGAATTAATACTGTTGGGATCACCACTAATTACAAGAATCTTTTTTTTTTTATTCATTTATAATATTCAATAAAGTTAGTATTTCTTAATTTTGATAAATAACTGTTAGAATATAAATTAAACAGTTCATTTTTTTTTTGATTTATCAAATCTTTTTTTAATTTTTCTAAATTCATATCCGAAAAATCTGACATTTCTTTATCATTTAGTTTTAAAAGTATAATCTTATCTTGTTTAAAAATTGGTTTAGAAATTTCTCCAATTTTTACATCACCCAAAATTTTTAAAATTTCTTTAGAAAGCGCTGCGGATTGAATCCATCCAAGTTCACCTTTATTT
>MDTB01048145.1_pt1 | contig 19592 bp, 14 predicted proteins | sample 811161 | NCBI WGS metagenome assembly MDTB01 (sample SAMN05326650, study PRJNA326480) | marine metagenome | isolation source: seawater | place: Mediterranean Sea | collected 2009 | reverse complement strand
TGTTTCATTCATCGCATTAGGAATTGTTTTAGAAATCCTTTTCAATGGTCAAGGTATTCCGTTCTGGCCAAATGTTTCTGTAATAGGAAACGTCCAGGGCGTATTGCAAGGCTTCTCTGATCAAGGATTGATTGGATTAGTAGCAATTTGGATTTTATATCACATCTACAATAGAAAATAATATAACAATCTAAAATACTCAACTTTGTAGAGGGTGGTGTGGATTAATTTTCTCACCATCCTCTTTTCTTTAAATAATATACATGACACGTATTATTATAGCAGGTGATAGTTGGGGTGCTCACAGTTACGAAAGCAACTACAACTACGACAATCTTCACGGTTTCAAATGGAAACCAAAAAAAAAGTACGTTTTATATCCAGGACCAGCATATTTTTTAAAGGATCATGTTGATTTAGACGTTATTACTACTGCTGACCATGGCGTTTCAAATACCCAAGCATTTGAAAATTTGAGTACAGTTGATCATTCTAACGACATAGTGGTTTTTTATAAAACAGGATTGTTAAGAGAAGTATACAAAGCACATCTAGAAAACAAAAACACACATAAATCTAATGACTGCAAAGCGGATTTTACACATTATTCAAATGAATTTTACAAAAAGTGTGCTTCTATTAAAGCAAAACATTTTTGTCTAATAGGCGGTTGTGCAAAAATACAAACAGAACAAGCAGTGAAATATGATATTCCTGTAATAGAACATAGCATAACAAACTGGTTGTTTCCAGATTTTGAAGATAACGATTTTGATCCAACTTTATATTGGTTAGAATACCAATACTCAGACGAATATTTTAAACAAGGCGTAATAGAAAGTTATGATAAGATAGATTTTTGGAACAAAAGGCCAAAAGACTTTTGTAAAAAACACCCGACAGTTTATACAAATAAAAAAATTGCAAATAGAATTTACGAATATATTAAGGGTATGTTAGATTGAGTAGCAACAGTACTCTGTTGTGTTATCACCCCTTGCTTGTTGCTCTCTGTCCATTTAAACCGTGCTCTAGCACAGGTATTACATATTAAATTGTTCTTGTCTTTGGAGTACATTTTATCAAATATCAAGTTATGTGCTTTTCTTAGGTTTTTCCAAACACCTTCAATACCTATATCAAAGACATTTCCATAATTTGTTTTTCCGTCGACATCGTCACAACAAAGGACAGCACTTCCGTCTACTAAAATCTCTAATCTTCTTAATATTTTACCAAAGTCCATTGCACAACCTTGGACAAAATTATTTTCATTTATTGCATAATCTTTAGAACTCCACCACTTTCCGTCGCCGTCACCTAGTCTATTGTTCAACCAATTTGTTTTTATTTTAACGAGGCCTAAAGTGTATTTCTGAAATTCATTTTTTAACTTACCTTTCATAGAATTATCCATTGTTTGGTAATCTTTATGTTTCAATCCTATTCGCATAAGTTTAGATACTTCTGGATAATCTTTTTTTACTTTTAAAAGTCTTTGTTTTGTAACTTCCCAATTTACCCCCATTTGTTCTTGTATTTCTTTTTGTGTAAATCCTATGATTGATATGTTTAATTTTTTTATTAAATGTTTGTATTTGTTTATAATTTTACAATTTTTTTCTGTAAATGAAATACCATTTGTCGTAACTATTACTTGTATTTTATTTGCATCTGCTATTTGTAATATCAATTCCAAATCTTTGCAGACTAAAGGATCAGAATACCTCCAAGGTTGTATGTGTGCAGTCCATGGAGTGATGTTGTGTTTTTTAAGTAGGTTTGCAAAATCATTCATTAACATTTTTATCTGCTCATGTGTCATTTTTTTACTTGTATAATTTTTATCTTCTCCTAACCATGAATATGGACAGCAAAAACATTTTGCGTTACACAAGTTCACAGGTTCGAATGCGATTTCTGTTGGTATTGGAAGATGCGGATACATTAGTCTAAAAAATATTCTTTTGTTTTGTACTTTTGTTTTATAAAAAAGTTTAAAGTAATTCTATTTGATTCTGCGGTGCTGTTATAACTATGCCAGGTTTTATTATCCTGGCCACAAAAATTAAATGTAGAATTTGGTTTCCAATCTACTTCTTTTACAAAAGTATCTTTGGAATTTTCTGTATATAACTTTGTACCTGCATTTTCGTTAGGTGTTATGTATGTAACCGACGACCATATCTTGGCTCCTGTTTCATAGTGTATTTTAAACTCGTAGGGTCTAGGAGGAGTCACTCCTATGTAAGAATGAATTACGTGTTCATCCCACCATCTATGTTTTGGGTAAACACCAACCAACTCTTTGACATTGTCTAGCAACTTCCTACTAATTTTGTATATCTGATCATACCAATCTATTCCGTGTTTTTCAAAATCTCTAGGCAACACATAATACAATTCATCTGTTTTTATAGTCAAAAGTTTTTGACAAGCATCTTGCAATTTCTTAAATTCAGATTCTTCAATATGATTCTCAATAATTTGATGTGGCCATGGATCATTTATCAATGGTGTGTCTATACTTTTTTTAAAATAATCATCTAACATTATCAATATTTATTGGAAAAATTATACCTTAAAAATGATAAATAAAACTGTTCACATGGACCAACATTAAGTTGGACTTATGCGGAATCCAACCGCGTAGACCTAGAACGTCAAGGAGGATAACAAAATGGGAAGACCACTTAAAAAAGAAAGATTCGGATCAAGTGCAGGTGATATAGAAGTCACTGGTGCATTTGCTACGGGTACAACACAACCAGATGGTACAGGTGCAGAATCAGTTTCAACTGCTTCAGGCAACTATATCGTATCTCAAAGAGGAAGTCAAAGATTTAGCGTAAACTTCCTTTCTGCTGACGGTTCAACTAGATTAACACAAGTGTTAACATTGACAGCGAAATCACCGGCTTCATTAACAAACGGTGAATTCTGTGTTCAAGTAATCTTAGATGACTCGACAGTTGCATATGTAAGCAAGTTCTTTAACAGAACTGTACACTATGTGACAGCGGCAGGAACGCCTGGTTCCGTACCATACACTCTAGGTTCAGAAGGTGATGACGAAGGTCAATCTTCAGGCTTAGGTAGTATCGACGTAATCTAATCTAAACTTAATTAAAACGTGCTTTTGGGGGAGTTATATGCTCCCCCATTCTTTACATAAATAATAGCAAATGGCAAAAACAGTTAGAAGTTCGGGTGATTATACCATAAAGACAGGCACGGGTTCGAGTGGATCTAATGCTATTTTTCTTGATTCTCAAAGAACAATAGTTGAAGGAAATTTAGAAGTAAAAGGTACACAAACCAGTGTTGATTCTACATCACTTAAAGTAGAAGATAATTTCATAATTGTAGCAAGAAATAATTCAGGACCTGCAGATATTGATGCAGGAATAATGGTTGAAAGAGGTGCGGCCAACAACGCGGCCTTCTATTGGAACGAAGGTGATGATGTATTCAAAGCAGTGACCACAACCACGACAGCAGGATCAAACAACGCAATCACAGACACAGCACTAGCAAAAATTAGAGCAGGTGAACCTACCAATTCAGCAGATTTGGCAACTAAAAATTATGTTGATACCCAAGTGTCAGGAGGTGGATTCAACATATCTTTTAGAGGCGATGATTCAACAGTAGTTGCGGTAACATCAGGCAACACAGTTGATATTGCTGGAGGCACAAATATTAGCACAGCATCGGCTGAACCTGACACAGTAACGGTAAGTTTAGACAGAGATCTAAACGGAATAGATTCAATCAGCACTGACAGATCAAACCAAGATTTATTGCTTACAGCAAACGGTACTGGATCCGTGGTAATTGAAGACGTCATGTCGTTTTCAAACATGGCATCTGACCCAACTGCCACTGCTCAAACAAAAGTATACAATAAAACAGCAGGAGGTGGGGGTACAGGATTGTACTTTAGAAACTCCAACATAGGATCTGGTGCTGTTGGAGAACTGATAAGTAAAAGTAAAGCAACGGCATTAGCCATTGCATTAGGATAAAAATATGGCGATAACAAACTTTCAAGTAGCGGCAACAACAGGTTCAGCGGCCTTTACTGCATCTGCGGACACGGCAGTCACAGTAATTTACATCACTAATAAAACAGATGGTGACGGAACTGTTGACATTTACCTTGTACCAAATGGTGCATCTGTAAGTGCAAATCATTTGATTTATACACAACTTACAGTAAAAGCAAGAGACACATATATTTTAGACACTGAAAAATTAATTTTAGAAACAGGTGCAAAAATTTACATTGTAGCACCGGATTCAGTGGCACAATTCAACGCAACAATCTCAACTATAGGATTATAATCCAATGGGTAGATTTGTCAAAAACCCAGTCCTAATACCAGGAAGTGCAACAGGTGGAAGTAGTGTTCTGCCTATTGGTTCTACTTCACAAAGACCAGCAAACGCAACAGCAGGAACTTTTAGATATAACAACACTTTGAATATGTTGGAGTTTCACAACGGGACCGAATATGTTCAAGTAAGAGGTGCTGTAAGTGGTCAACATACAATTACCGTAGATACATTTACATTAGATGGGTCTACCACTGCGTACACAATGAGTTTAACTCCAAAGCATGAAAGAAATATCATGGTATTCATGGAAGGGGTTTTCCAAAAGCACAGCACATATTCTATTTCAGGAACAACAATCACACTTACACCATCATATCCTGCAGATGCTTCAAAAGTTGTAACTGTTTTACACGGATTTGATTTTGTTTAATTAGATTGGAGATACGTTTCCAATTTCACACCAAGTACCAGGCGTACCAGACAATACACATATCCATCCCAACGGCTTTCCCGGGGAAGGTTCAGAGTTCCATGATATATCACCTCGTTCATTATTGCCAGAATTAGGCGAATGTTTCGAATAAAAATGTCGCTGTCCTTGATATCTTATTGCACCCGCAACATCTAAATCTTCTTTTGGTGATTTAACCTTAATTCCAATTTTGTTGTCATGAGAAACAAATAAAGTTGGTTCTCTGTTTGTACCAATTGCAAATCTGTCAGATGTTTCTGTACCTACGTATGGAGTAGATCCTACTACATCCACGACAATTTCCAAACCATCTTTTGCTATTCCCAAAACACCTCCTGGAGTGATAGAATTTATTCCAACCTTGCCTCCTTCGACAGTTAACACATCTGCAACGTTAATTTGTTTTAATATTCCAACTTCTGTAAGTTTGGATGATTTTACAGAATTGCCTAATCTATCTTGCCACAAAACTTCATTTCCACGAATCCTAACGGAGTTAGAAAGATCTAAATCAGTCGCGACGGCTCCTTGATAGTAAAGTGTGTCACAATTAATTTGTCCTTTAATATGCACATCGTTTTCAATTACAATTTTATCATTTGCTATTGATATTTTTTGTTCTGTTGCACTATCATTTATGCCCGTAGATTTGAAATTTGTAATTGTTCCGCCATCAATTTTATCTCCCGACACTTCGTTATCAAATAGGTCATTATTTCTTGAACTTAACTGTACAAGTGCTTCATTTAATTTTTTCTCTGTCCAGTCTAAACGTGTTTGCAGACTATAATTGTCAGTGGCTAATTTGTCAAATTTGGCTTTAACCGCTTGATTTACGGCTTCTAGCACCGCTTCCTTTATACTGTTTTCTATGGACATTATCGATATTTATAGTGCTGTTTTGACCTGGTCAACAAAAATAAATATGTTTACAGTTATGGCAATACAACGAATACCAGGGCAATTATTACAGGCCAATCTACAACGTAGTGGGGTGGATTTAGCCTTTGAAACGAACTTACTATACATTGATGTAGGTAACAGTCGTATCGGTATAGGTACGGACAGTCCAGGCGCATATAAACTTGATGTGGCCGGTACTGCACGTTTCCAAAACGATGTTTTAGTCACTGGTGACCTAACCGTAACTGGTTCAACTACAACTGTAGATTCTAAAAATTTAACGGTTGAAGACAATATTCTTACACTTAATTCAGGCTCAAGTACAGCCAACTCTGCAGGTATCCTTATCAATAGAGGTGCCGCAGGAAATCCTGCTGTACTGTATTGGGATGAATCAACAGATAAGTTCAAACTTGTAACAACAACATCAGATGGATCAACAACTTCTACCATAACTGACTCAGCATATGCCAAATTGGCAGGTGCAGATCCAACTGCCGCTGACGACTTTGTGACCAAAAGATATTTTGAGGCAAACGCCGCCGGCGGAAGTGTTGTTGGAACAAGCGTAACTGTCGGTACACCTACCGACTCTAGTTTTGGCGATGGTGCTCTTGTTGGTTTAGGCGACGCATCTTCTGTAACAGATGCACTAGATGACCTAAACGAAACAATGGAAAACATCAGGAACAATACATATGTAAAATCTGTTGACTTTACTGCTGACCAAACAACTGGTTCGGCTGGCCTAACTGTAACACTTACTATTACCACTGTAGGTGGAGGAGCAAACAGATACAACATTACATGGGGGGACGGCAATACGACTTCTGCTACGACAGATTCAACGCCGTCTCATACCTATTCAACCAACAGTGGTTCACCTTTTGATGTGACAGTACGAGCATACAATAGTTCTGCCACAGCAAACTCATCTGGATCATTCGCAGAAAAAACTAGAACTGATTTCATCACAATCTTTACGGCACAACCGGTACCAAATTTCTTCATGTACGCGGCGTCATCAGGAGGATCACCTATCACTTCTGCTAATAATGGCGCAACAGTTTATTTAGAAAATACAACAACTAATACCTCAATGGCGACAGTAAGTTACACTATAGATTGGGGTGACAGTTCAGAACAAACTATTGCAAATGATGGAGCCGCTGGCGGTGTTGGTGGTGGGAGATTGGCACACACATATACTAATAGTGCGGCTGATGACGGATCTACGATCGGTACAGGTACAGGTGACACAAGGTACGCACCTAAATTGGTATTGAGAACGCACACCACAGCAGATCCTAGTGTGATACCAGCAAATGTACAGAAAAACTTTGATGTATTTTCAGTACATACAGCGGCATTTTCAGTTGCAGATTCCACTATTAGAGGAATCAACGAGGAAAGCACATCAGGTTTTCCGGTTACATTTACAAATAACACAGCAACCAATCCAGGTGCTCAGTCAACTTTTTCCAGTAACGTTTATAGTTGGAATTTTGGAGAAGGTGCAGGAAATCAAAATGTTAATGTTGGTTCAGGTTCGTCAGGTGATACTGGACAAACTATTGCAAACACATTTAATTTGTCCACAGCAGAACAAAATAACAAAACTACAAGAACATACACAACATCTCTGAGTCTAGCAAACGGACATACATCGTCACCATTCGCGGCAAACATGAATATAATAGTAGAGCCAGATTTGAGAGCAAACATTGCCGGCACGGCTGTGACAGTTTCAACCGGATCTTCGGATAACAGTAGAACATTATATGATGTAACAGACCTTGATGGCAATAATAGAGCATTAACAAGATTTACAAACACTTCACAACACGCAGAAAATTATTTTTATGATTTCAAGGATGATTCTTCAGACACAACATCAGTGGTTGAAGATGGATCAACAGCAGGAACAATAGGAGCAACACTGGATAAAAACTTCACAGGCACATCAGCAGGAAGTTTCACAACAAGATTTAGAGCGTCTGGTACACCAGATACGATATTCCAAGACGATGACGAAACAGTTGTGTTCACAATGAAATCAACTCCTTCGGCTCCGGCGAATCTAAGTACAAAAAGTTTAACATTAAGTGATTCTGCTCAAGGTACATCACCAAAATTGGCGGCCAATTTCGATGACAACACATCATCTTTCAGCACTTTGGCGGCAGGCACTTCACTAAATTCATCAACAGCGAGAAGATACACATCAGGTACAATCGACACCAATACAGTAAGCAATTTTTACAACGGTGCTTCTGGAACACTGAAAGCAGTAGTAAATGCAAGTGATGACGGAACTAAAACATTTTCAGCAACTGAAAACGAAACAGGTACATTTACGTCACTTGTTGTGAGTTCAAATCCGGATTTTGACACAGTCGATGGTTCTTACCCTCAAAGATTATATCTAGTTGCTTCTGCAAAAATTACAAAAGCATTGACAGGATATACCGTTGGGTTGAATGCTCAAAGATTAGAACACACTTCAACTGGAAATACCAATGTAGTTCATGTGTTAAGAGATGATGTTACGGCATCACCAACAGTTTCAATAGGTACGGTTGCTGAAGGAACTGGAGGATCTAAAAGATATATTTCAGGAGTACCTTATTATAATTCAGGATCTCCAACCGTTACAATTACAGGAAGCACTATTGCAAACTTCACCGGACAAGCATATAGAGATACAAGTTCTCCAGTAGAAGTTGACCCAGGAAACGAATCAGAAGGTTCCGGTGATGTAATCAACAACACAAACTTCACATATGCCGATGTTGATGGTGCAAGTACTATGCTTTCGAGTAGTATTCCTAAAAAAGATATTGGTGTTGGAAGTGCTTATACAATAGGCGCCTTGACTGTTCCTTTATATACATCATCAAGAGCATCAGTTGGACAAATTAAGATGAGAGCAAGTAACGTAAATGGAACTAGTTCATACAGCACATCATCGACTAATATTGCATTATTCACGCAAACACCAAGTGGACTAAACAACGAACAAGGAGGAATAGCAGTATCGGATTCATTAGGTGCAACTTTCGACGATGACGCTTTAAGAATTTATGACTTTGCAAGTGATACAACAGACACTCCATCGTACAATGGATCAACAAATTTTTACACAAATAATTTATTCACAGGAGCAAAGACTGTGGCAGGTACAAGAGAAGCAATTACAAGATTTGGAAGCATAACGCACAATGTGGTTGACTACTCATCAGGATATCTACCGGTAGGTCCTGACCTTAATACAGGAAGATCAAATGCACAATATTATACTTTTGCATTTAGAAGAGCAACTGTATCTCAATTTTCAATCACTTTATCAGGTAAAGTATCAGGTGCCTTTATAGCATTACCGGGTTCAGGGACAGACACATCATCGGGAGCAAACGGATGGTTGGATCTCTCTACGCAATACAATGGAGCAGGACAACCAGGATCAGGTTCGGGTGGTAATGGTTCTGACGGTGTTGCTAAGACAGGTGGAGATAGAATAATTGATAATACAACTTATTCTTCTCAAAAATTTGATGTTACGTTAGGAACGGAAAGTATGTCCAACACAACTGGAAATGTTTGTCTGGTAAGATTTAAACTAGAATCAGGAGATAGTATAACAGCACTATCCATAGGAACAGTATAATGGCAATAACAGACGCAAAAAAAATTGATTATCTCTGGAAGAAGGTTGGATACGGTGCGACCAAAACGGACACGAACGCCAACAAGGCGGCACCCAACGAAGCCATTGCATCTCCTTTATTATTAAGAGGTGATAAAACTTGGAACGAAGCAAATAGTATTCCTGGCACTCAACCAGGTTCGAGTGCAGGTGTAGTCACAGTATATCCTACAGGATCGCCTGTCCAAACCACAGAGGACAACACAGCAACAGCAAACAGGTCATGGAAGACTGGCTCAACAGATTGGATACCACCAGAGTTTGGTGCGACGTATGGTGTAAAGATTTACATTCACACCACAGGTGATGCCGGCAATGCCGCTTCTTCAGGCACAAGGGTATTCCCAGGTGGATCAGGTAACAACGACGAATTCTTTTTTGACTATCAATCTGGTGTGCTACACTTTATTGGTACAAACTTACCTAATGGCATAAACTTTTCTGGCAAGTCTGTTTATGTTTGTGGTGCAAGATACACGGGACAAATTGGTTTACAAAATTTATCAACTGGAGGATCTATTGGAGATTTAACGATATCTGGTTCTACTATTTCTGCTCCATCTAATGCTGACCTGACATTTGATAATTCTGGAACAGGTGGCTATATTTTTGAAGGAACATCATCATTGACTATTCCTAAAGGATCAACTGCCCAAAGACCATCAGCCGCAGAAGGTATAATGAGATTCAATACAACTCTTGGAAAATTTGAAGTATCAGAGGACGGCTCGACATTTACACAACTAAGAACAGAACACACTTCTCAAGAAGTTTCAAAAGATGTTTTTGTAGGAGATGGATCGTCAACTGTGTTCACTTCTCCAAATGTTGCTACACAGCCTGAAAATTTAATTGTGTATATAGATGGCGTCATGCAGGAACCTGCAGAAAACTACACCACTGATGGTTCAACATCTTCGATTACAATAAGTGAAGCACCTCACCTAGGTGCGAGAGTTGTGATTATGTCCGGCTTCTCAGAAGCACAAACTTAAACAACTGAAAATCCTGTTGGTTGATATACCAAATCAAAACTTTTATATTCTCCGTTTAAAGAATTAATCGTTCCAATTTTTGGAATAATTTCCCATTCGAATTCTGGTTGTCTTATTATGAATTCATATAAATCTTGTCCAGACGAAAATTGTATCTTTACACCGTTGATATTGTGTTGATAATCTATCTTGTGAGGTTTACGTAAAATTAATTTACAGACATTTTCAACTTTTTGCATGAAGTTATTCATTTGATGAACAATATCTGGTCTACTCTGTATTGTTTCGATTGATCTATTTCTTGCAATTTCTGGCCATCTAAGAGTAATAGAGTATTTGTAAAATATTTCGTTACTTTTTGGACTTGGCATATTCCGTATACTCCTTGTAATCAATTACTTTAACATTTTTCAAATGATCAAAAATTTTGATTTTATTGACATTTGGTTTTCTAACAAAATAAATTTTTGTTGTTGGGTTATTTTCCGCAACACTTATAAACAATTCCCTTTCTTTCAAATCTTCTATGTCATAACCAAAACAATACACAGCACCATACTCACACCAACAAGCGAGTAACAGCGATAATAGTTGTGCAGAACAGTTATCTGGGTCTATATCTAAGGTTGCATTTTCCGGAAAACTAGGCAGATAATCAATATTATCAAAGAACATATATTTTTTATACAATTTTTCAGATGTAACCAAAGGCACTTCGCTTAAATTGGGTGAATTAAGCATATTTTGTAGTTCTACCTCGTTATTGCTAACAGCATAGCGGCATCCTGCTGATTTATTGTGCAAACCTGCTACAATAAGTTCACCACGTTTCAAACAGTTTCTTGTGTCGTAATCCACTGTTAAATTTCCAGTTATAGATATATGCGTATATTTCATCTGTTATTGGTATTTAAGCACGGAAAATCCTGGTACTAGAATAAATATGTTTTATATTAGTTAATTAATAATATAACTTTCGAAAGTTTAAGGAGAAACATACAATGGCAATAGGAAGAATATCAGGACAGATGTTAAAAGCCAACCTGTTAAGATCAGGGACGGATTTAGCATTTGAAACGAACTTGTTAGCCTTGGATGTGGGCAACTCTAGAGTGGGTGTAGGTACAGCCTCACCGGCAACAACGTTCCATATCTCGGCTACTGATGCAATTAGAATTCCATCAGGTACAACAGGACAAAGACCTGGATCACCAGCAAACGGTGATATCAGATATAACTCAACAACATCTCAGATTGAAGGATACAGCAATGGTCAATTTAGATCAATGGTTGGATCTGGAATCAGCAACGTAGTTGAAGACACAACACCTCAATTAGGCGGCTCTTTAGATGTAAACGGAAATGCAATAGTTTCAGCATCGGATGGTAATATCGCGATTACTCCGAATGGTACTGGAGAAGTTGACATTTCAAAAGTTGACATCGACAGCGGTGCAATTGATGGAACAACAATCGGTGCCAACTCGGCGGCGGCTGGTACGTTCACAACTTTATCATCAACAGGTAATACTACACTAGGTGATGCAGGTGGTGACACAGTTACTTTTAATGCGGCGGCAGTAACACTATCAAATGCAACTACTGTAACAGGTACGTTTGCAGACCTTGGTACTGTAACAACAGCGGACATTAACGGTGGTTCAATTGACGGTGCAGTAATTGGTGCGGCTTCGGCGGCGGCAGGTACTTTCACAAATTTAACAGCAAGTGGTACAACAATTTCAATCACAGATTCAAATGGATCAGGTGTTTTAGACGGTGTTAACATTGGAGCCAACTCAGCAGGTACTGGTAAGTTTACAACATTAGAAACTTCTGGTGCTACAACAATTGGTGGTAACTTAACAGTTAACGGTACAACTACAACAGTTGATAGTGCAACATTAACAGTTGAAGATCCGCTAATTCAATTAGCGAAGAATAACTCAGGTGGAGCGGCGAATGCCTTTGACCAAGGTCTATTCTTCAACAGAGGATCACTTGACAACGTTTCATTCATATGGGATGAATCTGCAGACCAATTTGCGTTTGCAGTTACGGCATCAGAGGATGGAACAACAGCAGGTAACATTTCAATTGACAGTTATGCAAATGTAAAAGCAAATGTAGGTACTTTCGCAGATGTTGAAACAGCATCTATATCAGCGGCAGACGGCACAGCAAGTTCAACAATAGCAAACTCAACAGGTGTACACACAATCGCTAGTTCAGTATTAACAACTACTGACATTAACGGTGGTACAATTGATGGAGTAACTATTGGTGGAGCATCTGCAGGCGCAGGTACGTTCACAACAATTAACTCCACAGGTAACGTTGTTTTTGGTGATGCAACAGGTGACTCTGTAACAATTACAGGTAACTCAATTGTTTTATCAAACACGCCAACTGTAACAGGTACGTTTGCGGACTTAGGTACTGTAACAACTGTAGACATTAACGGTGGTACAATTGATGGTGCGGCAATCGGTGGAGCATCTGCTTCAACTGGTGCATTTACTACAATTGATGCTTCACAAGGTATAGACATTACTGCTGACTCTCAGTCATTGAGAATTGGTGCAGGTAATGACTTTTCAATATCACATGATGGTGCCAACACAGCGATTGCAAACGCAACTGGTAACTTAACAATTACTACTGCGGCAAGTTCAAGTGTTGTGTTCAACGAAGCATCAGCAGATGTTGACTTCAGAGTTGAATCAAACGGTAACACTCATGCTTTATTTGTAGACGCAGGTAACGACAGAGTTGGTGTAATGACAAGTTCACCAAGTTATGCACTTGATGTATCAGGTTCAACTGACGCATTTAAATTACCTTCAGGTACAACAGCACAGAGACCATCAGCAACAGCAGGTATCATCAGATACAACTCTCAAACTTCTAAGTATGAGGCGTGTAACGATGGATCTACTTACGTTGAATTAGCGATAGCAGGTGACACACCTTCTATTTCTAAAGTTAGTGCTACTGGAGACGGATCATCAACAGTATTTGGTTCGTTCTTTGGATCAGCACCAGAAACTGTAAACAACGTATTAGTGTTTATTGATAACGTTATGCAGGAACCAACTGAGAACTACACAGTATCAGGAACTACAATTACATTTACTTCTGCTCCACACAGTGGTGCAAGAATATTTGCTTTGACTGGTTTTGACAATACTGCGTTGGCAACAGGTGGTGTAGCAAGAACACAGACTTCAAGTGTCTCTTTCGAATCAACTGCAACAACAATCATGAGTTTCAACCAAGCATCATACAGATCAGCAGAATTATTGATTACAATAACTGACTCAGCAAACACAGAGTACTCTGTGATGAAAGCACACGTTATTCACAATGGATCTGTTGCATTCGGTAACATTTATGGTGCGGTAAACACTGGATCTACTGATTTAGCAACTATCACGTTCAACCATGATGGTTCTAACACAATAGAAGTAAAAGCGACTAGTACAGGTGGCGCACAAACGGCACTAGTACAGTACTCTTTACAAGCAGTATAATAACTTACAAAATTAGAAAAGGGCGGCTTTATGTCGCCCTTTTTTTGTGGCTTTTTAATAGTACAATACAAAATCCTTAAATTATTGGTAAATACAAAGTCAAGCAAGGTTGCTTGACAATCTGACACAATGAAGTGACAGATTTAATTAACAACAATCATGTGGGAGACATGGAACCATGACAGCAAGAAACTTTAGAGTACACAATGGTATGGATGTTGGTGATGTATCAATCGCGGCATCTTCAAATGCAATTACGGGTATATCTTCTTTAACATTAGATAACACGAGTGCACCAGGTTCAGACGCAGTATTGGCTAATAAAAAGTACGTTGACGATCAGTTAACTGCTAAAACTAGCATAGTATCTGGATCAAACAACGTAACAGTTGGAGGCTCATCAGTATCATTAGATATCGGTGGAACAGACCAACTTATTGCGACAGCAGGTTTAGTAAGAATTACTGGTAACTTAACAGTTGACGGTACAAGAACTGAACTTAACACAGCAACTTTATCAGTTGAAGACAACATGATAGAGGTCAACAGAAACATTTCATCTGCGGCTGGAATGCCAAACTTTTCTGGTATGAAAGCAAACAGAGGTGCAACATCATCAGCAACAGAAGAAGATCTTTTCTGGGTTTGGGATGAAACATTCGCAGACGATGGTACAACTACTTTCGGTAACGCGGGTGGTGCCTGGACAGCATACAGATCAGATGACGACTTATCTAACAAAGATTTAGTTGACATCAGAGCAAATGTTGTACACGCAAGAGCAACTTCGGCGTCCTACGCGGACGTGGCGGAGCGTTTCGAAGCAGACGCTCCTATGGCAGAAGGTGCAGTTGTAACAGTTGGTGGTGCGGCAGAGATCACAGAAGTAACAGGTGAGTTAAACAACTCAGTATTTGGTGTTATTTCTACTCAACCAGCATACATGATGAACGCGGCGGCTGGAAACAGCGAATCACATCCTTTCGTAGCAATGACAGGTAGAACTCCAGTGAGAGTTACAGGTACAGTTGCAAAAGGTGACAGATTAGTAAGTTCATCTGTAAAAGGTACAGCAAGAGCAGTTGGATCTGATGAGACAATTACTCCATTCCACGTAATCGGTAGAGCACTTGAGGCTAAAACTGATGCAGGAATTGGTTTAGTAAATTGTGCAGTTAGAACAAACAACTAATTTAAAGCATTAAACTTTACTTAAAAGGGCGGGTTTTTACTCGCCCTTTTTTTTTGCCCGTATAAATACTATTACTGCTTTCAGCCGGCAACGATAAAGAGGCTGTGTATGGCGTTTGCCGTACTAACATTATTATAAAGGAGTACCTAATATGGCCATAGGTCGTATATCAGGGTCGGTACTAAAGTCCAATCTGACAAGGAATGGCGTCGACCTTGCATTTGAAACAAACCTACTGTATCTCGATGTCACAAACTCACGAGTAGGAATTGGTACTTCAGAACCTTCAACAGAATTACAAGTGGCAGGAACGGCCACAGCAGTAACACTAGCGGCATCAACTGGCCTAGAAACAAACCTAGTTACTTCAACAAACTTTTATATAAATGATTCAGCCGATATTTTCTTAGATGCGGCTGGAGGTGATATTATACTTAAAAAAGGTGGCGGCACACAATTTGGTTACCTAACAAACGACAGTGACGATTTTGTTATAAAATCAAACGTACAAGATAAAGATTTAAAATTCAGAGGCAACGACGGCGGATCAGAAATAACTCCTATGGTGATAGATATGTCAGAGGGAGGACAAGTTGGAATCTTTGGTTCGGGAACAACTGTACCTACTGCAAGACTTCATGTTGCAACAGATGGCGGTGGTGTAAAACTACAAGTAACAGGTTCATCTAGTTCTGTTACTCCTAGTAATGACGCAGATGAAATTTTTATTGACAACGTAGGTAACTCAGGTATGACTATTGGTTCTGGTACTTCTAATAAAGGGTCTATCCATTTTGGAGATAGCGGAGATAATAATATAGGAATAATAGAATACAATCACTCCGATAACTCATTGTCATTTTATACCAATGCAACAAAACAGTTAGAAATTGATAGTTCAGGAACACTAGAGGCCACAGTCGGGAATACCGTAAAAGGTCAACCCACTTTAGGTAACGACATGATGTCACTTGGGTTTGGTGCACCCAATGGAGAAATAAAAGCAAAAAATTCATCAGCCTCACCGGCATCCAACGTTGATATACACACTACAAATAGTTCAGGTACCACAGCAAGAGTATTCAGAGCCACACATGATGGCAACATACAATTGATGAGTGGCGATACCGTTATTGGTAAGTTTAGTAATTCTTCAAGTGATTTTGTAATTGAAAGTGATGTACAAGATAAAGACATCATATTTAAAGGTGACGACAACGGTTCTAGCATCACAGCATTAACTCTTGATATGTCGGACGCAGGTACAGCCACATTTAATCATGATATTAAAATACCAGATGATGGTAAAATAGGAAGTGCTACAACACCAGGCGCAATTACAATCGAAGCAGATGGCCAATTTACTTTATCAGGCAACGCACAAATACCTAACAGTTTATACCGTGGAACAGATGGCAACGTAACATTTTTTGGTGCAAATAGTGACATAAGACTTACACACGTACATGATGTAGGTCTATTGTTAACCAATACAGTAGGTAGTGCCGCTGTACTACAATTTGCAGATGCAAATGAATCAGTTTCATCAGATGGCACAAATCTAATATTGACCTCAGGCGGAACTGCATTTAAAATGCCAACGTCAGATGGTTCAGCAGGACAGCAACTTACAACAGATGGTGCTGGGAATCTCAGTTGGTCAGATGTAGATGGTTCATCAGACATTTCGATTACAGGAAATGAAATAAAAACGACAACGTCAAATTCTGATCTAGAATTGACTGCAAACGGTTCAGGAAGTGTCCTTATAACAGGAGACAAGGATATCAAAATTCCAAATGACACCGGTAAAGCATTGTTTGGTGCAAGTGAAGATTTAGCAATTTATCATGACGGATCACATTCTCACATAAGGGATCAAGGCACGGGAGATTTGAGGATAAGATCAACTTTCCTAAGATTGTTAAACGCATCTAGTGAGCCATATATTCTTTGTGCTTCTGGTGGTGCTGTAGAAATATATCATAACAACTCTAAAAAGATAGAAACTACATCTTCGGGTGCCACAGTAACCGGTGTGCTTACGACAACGGATCTAGTAACGAATGAAATTACTTCAAATGGATCAAATGCCAATTTAGAATTAAAAACAGCGGGTAGTGGAACTGTTTTAATTAATGATGCAGATGCAATATACGGAAAAAGAGGTGGCACTAACTTTACAGACTCATTGTTAATTGGTCATGCAACAACAGGAACTTTATCAAGTGCTGAAAGTAATACCGGTGTAGGTATTCAGGCTTTACAATCTTTAACCTCTGGAGATGATAATACAGCAGTTGGTAAAAATGCTGGAGTTAGTGTAAATTCTGGTATTAGAAATAGTTTATTAGGTAGAAATGCTGGTGAAGGCATAACCACTGGTGATCAAAATACTGCTATAGGTTTTCATTCATTGAGAGCAAATATATCTTCAGATAAAAATACTGCTATTGGTGCCTATTCTTTATTGTCTGCTACTGGTGGGTTTAATATCGGACTTGGTAAAGGTGCAGGTGATAATATAACAAGTGGTGCTGGTAATGTAATTATTGGTAGTGATATAGACGCAGATTCGGCCACAGGTGACAGACAATTAATTATTGCCGGTCATGACGGTTCAAACACTACAACTTGGCTTAAAGGAACAAGTGGTGGTGCAATAACTTTCAATGGTGCATTTACTTTTCCTACAGCAGACGGAAGTGCCAATCAAGTTTTACAAACAGACGGATCAGGCAACATAAGTTGGGCAACTGTATCTGTAGATAGTTTAGCAACAGGTGGAATCACATACGACGATAACAAGATCACAGGACAAAGATCAAACGAGAACATAGAAATTGAAGCCAACGGTTCGGGTGTTATTGAAACAGGATCAAGCATACTTCCAAAAACCGATAACTCCGTTGACTTGGGTTCTTCAGCAAAAAGATTTAGAGAAGGTTATTTTGCCGCAGGCACGATACACGTTGGTGATCAGACAATCAAATCAACAACTTCAGGATTTGTATTCTCGGGTGGTATATCCACACAAGGTGCCCAGGTCACAGCCAACGATGACACCACTGCAACATTGGTTACAAAAGCAAGTATTCCTAATTCGGAAACCACGATAGAATCTTATGCCACAAGTGCTAACGATTCTGTTCTATATTATGTTGTGTCAAGAGATCAAGTCAACAACGAAATCACTGCACAAAAAGTTTCAACTGTTCATAACAACACAACAGGATTTGCTTCAACATCTCACATAACAAAAACTGGCACAGCAACAGATATGTCATTTGATGCCAGCATATCAGGTGGTTCTATGAGATTGAGGGCGACTGGTGGGTCAGTATCAAACAGTATCAGTGCATACAAGATAGCATTGGGCGACAGTAGTGCGGCAGGCACCAGCGGAAACACAGCAATAGTGATCAACACAGATGTTGACTCTGTTGCAGAAACTTTAGACAGTTGGGCACACGCATCATACAGGGGTGCAAAATACTTTATATCTGTAAACGACGAAGCGGACGACGAATTAGAGACAATGGAAGTGATGGTCACCCACAACGGTACAGATGCATTTTTGACTGTCTACAACAACGTCAGAACAGGAAGCAACAGTTTAATCACACTTACAGCGGATATAAGCGGTTCTAATGTAAGGTTGATAGGTCAGGGTAGCAGAGCCAACCTAAATGTCAAAATGCATAGAATTATTATCAGCGACTCAGAAGCAGGACACACTGGTGATCAAATGGCGATCATTCCAGCAACAACAATTTCAAGTAGTGCAACTTCTATAGACACATTCAACGTAAACAATGTAAATGCCGCATATTACTATGTCACAGGAACTATCGCTAATGGAGACTCAAGCATAGTTGAACTTACAGTTGCCACGAACGGCACAGATGCTTACATCACTACTGGTCCAACAGTATCCACTGAAGGCACAGATCAATTATCATTTACTGCAACAATATCAGGCGATATAGTTACTATATCGGCGGCATCATCCAGTGGTGCATCCACAACCGTAAATGCGTACAGGATCAACCTAAAAAGAGACAACGAACTAGACATCACGGACACAATGACTTTGTCTGGCACACAGACAATTTCGGGTGCAAAAACATTCTCAGCAAACGTTACACTCAATGATGATGTTAAATTAAAACTTGGTACCGGTGGTGATTTAGAAATTTATCACGATGGCAACAACAGTTATATCGATGACACAGGTACAGGTACACTATTTTATAGATCGGGAACACAAACATTTCAAAATGCCGCTGGTTCAAAAACAATGGCTGTTTTCAATGCGGCAAGTTCCGTTGATTTAAATTTTAACAGTAGCACAAAATTCCAAACAACAAATCATGGTGTTCAATTGACCGGTGTTATGAGAATGGCTGTCGAATCTGGTGACCCATCAACTGTGACTGATAGTGCTCAT
>MDTB01101485.1_pt1 | contig 19595 bp, 15 predicted proteins | sample 811161 | NCBI WGS metagenome assembly MDTB01 (sample SAMN05326650, study PRJNA326480) | marine metagenome | isolation source: seawater | place: Mediterranean Sea | collected 2009 | reverse complement strand
TGGTCTTTAGTTAATTTGAATAGTTCATTGGCAAAAGTAATAAGTAAAAAAGAAACCCCTTTGATGCGCCAGTATCGCGAAATCAAAGAAAAATATCCGAATACTATTCTTCTTTTTAGAGTGGGTGACTTTTATGAAACGTTTGGGAAAGATGCTATAATTGCTTCTGAAGTCTTGGGTATTGTACTCACTAAAAGGGCAAATGGTAAAGCTTCACATGTAGAGTTGGCTGGATTTCCTCACCATTCATTAGATGTTTATTTACCAAAACTTGTAAAAAATGGATATCGGGTAGCTGTTTGCGATCAATTAGAAGATCCAAAAAAAACAAAGACAATTGTCAAAAGAGGCGTTACAGATATGCTTACGCCAGGTGTGGCAACCCATGACCAGGTGATTGATGCTAAGAAAAACAATTACTTATGTTCATTATATCAAGTTGACAAGCAATTAGGGCTTGGTTTTGTTGACTTTTCTACTGGAGAATTTCAAATCACTCAAGGTCAATTAGATACCATCGTAACACTGCTTCATGCCATAAATCCGGCAGAAATTTTGGTAAGTAAAAAACAGCAAAACTCTATAAATGAACTGTTAAAGGAGAAATACTATTTATATGCCATTGAAGACTGGTTTTTTGATACCGATTTTGCCAAAGACAAAATTTTCCATCACTACAAAGTCAATAATCTAAAAGGTTTTGGTATTGAAGATTTGGATCTAGCTTTACTTCCTGCAGGAGCAATATTGCACTATTTTCAAGAGACCCATCAAGAACATGTAGGCCATCTTCATGCTTTGAGTAGATTAAATTATGAAGACGTTTTGTGGTTGGACCAGTTCACGGTTAGAAATCTTGAGTTAATTGATTCAGCTCATCCTGACGGTTTAAGTCTATTAGATATTTTGGACAAATGCAGCAACCCGATGGGTTCTAGATTATTAAAAAAATGGCTGTTACGCCCTCTGGTTGATCTTAATGAAATTCAAAAAAGACAAAAAATTGTTTCTTTATTTTTCTCTAAACAAGAATTTGAGAGTCAAACTAGTTCACTACTAAGGAATATCGGTGATTTAGAGAGAATGGCTGCCAAATTGGCCTTAAGAAAAATTGGTCCACGAGAATTAAAACAAATGGCCCAGTCAATTAACCATGTTGTTGAGCTCGAGTCGATATGTACAAAAGAATTATCAGCCGCTTCATTTCCACTTCGAAGTGAAAAAACCATAAAACTGGTTAAAGAAATAGAAACCTATCTCGTTGAGGAACCTCCTGCCCTTTCTACCAAAGGAGACTTAATTCAAGATGGAATTGATGAAAAACTTGATCAGTTTAGGGACATCAGAAAAAATGGCAAAGAGCATCTAATCAATATCCAGCAAAAAGCTATTGAAGAAACAGGTATAATGTCTTTAAAAATCGGGTTCAATAATGTATTTGGGTATTATTTAGAAGTAACAAATGTTCACAAGGACAAAGTGCCTTCAAAATGGATAAGAAAGCAAACACTTACCAATGCAGAAAGATATATTACGGAAGAGCTAAAACAATATGAACAGAAAATATTGAATGCAGAAGAACATATACTCGATTTAGAAAAGAAAATTTATGACGCGTTTATAGAGCGTATACAATCCTATGTTCCAATCGTCCAAAATCTATGTTTTTACTTGGCCCAATTGGATTGCTTAAGATCTTTTGGCCATTTGGCGTTTACAAATAAATATACTTGCCCTAAACTTAAAAAAAGTCAATCTCTTTCTTTTAAAAAACTCCGACACCCTGTAATCGAGACACAATTGCCTAGCAATGAAAGCTATATTCCAAACGATCTACATTTAAACAAGGAAAACCAACAAATCATTGTTCTTACGGGCCCAAATATGTCAGGAAAATCTGCCATCTTAAGACAAACAGCTTTAGCAGTCATCATGGCACAAATAGGATGCTTTGTACCCGCTAATGAAGCAGAAATAGGAATAGTAGATAAAATATTTACACGTGTTGGTGCGAGCGATAATATTTCTCAAGGAGAATCAACTTTTATGGTTGAAATGCTAGAGACATCAAGTATTTTAAATAATTTATCTTCTGATAGTCTGATTTTATTAGATGAAATTGGAAGAGGCACCAGTACGTATGACGGTATCAGTTTGGCTTGGAGTATTGCTGAATATTTGCACCAATGTGCCGAAAAACCAAAAGTTTTGTTTGCTACACATTATCATGAGTTAAACCAATTGGAGAAAAAACATACGGGCATTGTTAATTTCCATATCAGTTCAAAGGAAGTGCAGTCTCAGGTCGTTTTTCTCAGGAAATTGACAAAGGGCGCTAGCAACAGTAGTTTTGGTATTCATGTAGCAGCAATGGCAGGAATGCCCAATTCTGTTCTGCAAAGAGCACAAGCATTATTAAATGAATTAGAAAACGAAAGAGGAAAAAACCAATTGTTGGGGTTAACTTCCAAAAGTTTTGACAAGGCAATCCAACAAATACCACTTTTTGAAAATCAAAATAAAGAGTGGAAAGCACTAGCTAAACAGCTTTCTCTTATAGATACAAATACGATAACGCCTATTGAAGCATTACTTAAACTAAATGAACTTAAATCAATTATTAAGAATTAGTTACATAATATTTTTTTTAATAAATTTTAATTCAGTGTGCAGTCAAAATTTTTGGATAACGGATTATGCACATGATATGGTTGGTTTGAAAAAATACCATGAAATGGGCTATACAGGTAAGGGGGTGACAATTGCTGTTTTAGACAACGGCTTTTACCGGGTTGACTCTATTGCAGCATTTGCCAAGCTCAGAGATCGCGGGGGCATAATAGCTACATTCGATGTGATTGCTAATGACAGCAATGTTTTCGATCGAGGTAATCATGGCCTTTATGTTTTATCAATAATGGCAGGTTTTGTCAATGATTCATTTAACGGGAGCGCACCAAACGCAGATTATATTTTAGTTCATACCGAAAACGCTTTAAAAGAAGTGCATCAAGAGGAATATAACTGGAAAACTGGTTCAGAATGGGCAATTGAAAAAGGTGCCGACATAATTAATAGTTCACTAGGATATTCACTTTTTGACACCTTAGAAGGCGATTATTCCTACCAAGAAATGAATGGTAAATCTACTGTAGTAACCTTAGCGGCTGAAGCTGCTTCGAAACAGGTGCTGGTTGTAAATAGCGCTGGAAATAGTGGAAATAATTCCTGGTATCATATCACTGCTCCGTGTGATGGACCTTCAGTATTTTGTATTGGCGCCTTAGATTCATTTGGAAGAGTAGCAGTTTTTTCCTCACGAGGTCCTACAGCAGACGGGAGAATTAAGCCAAATGTTTCTGCAATGGGCGCTAATGTGGCATTTATTAACAGTCGAGGTCGTTTTCAGATAGGAAGTGGAACCAGCTTCTCCTCTCCTCTTATTGCTGGTATGATGGCGTGTTTAAAACAAGCTTTTCCAAACGCCAGCAATGAACTTCTTATGCGTTCGGTAGAGCAAAGTGCTAGTCATTACAATAACCCGAATGAGGCTATTGGATATGGGATACCAAATGTATTATTGGCTGACTCCATTATCAAAAGCACATTGGCTTCAATCACAAACAATTCTAAAACTTCTACTCCTTTTATTTTTCCTAATCCAAGTAAAAACAAATTGTTTGTAGAACACAACTATCCAATCTTTTTACTTGAGTTGAAAAATGTTTTGGGCGAAATAATCATGTTTAGTCATGAAAATAAACTTGACATAACAATGCTTCCAAAAGGTCAATATTTTTTACATATAACCGATAGTAGACAGAATTTTTGGGTGAAAAAGATCCAAAAGTAAGAGTTAATATTTTTTTGAAATAAAAGAAGTATCTGTCAAAGCCTTCAAAAAATCTATTAGGTTCTTTTTTTCTTCAGGATTAATGTCAAAAGCTTTAATAAAGTGGCTTTTGTTTGGATGAATTTTTCCACCAGATGCGTAGTGATCAATTACCGCTTCTAAAGTTTCTATGCTTCCATCATGCATATATGGAGAGGTAATGGCAACATTTCTTAAGCTTGGAACTTTAAACTTGTCCCTATCTTGCTCTAAATAAGTTATTCGCATCCGACCTGAATCATTGGGATATTTTAATCTGTACAACCCATTATTCTGCAATGAGAAATTGCTAAAATTTTTGCCATTATGGCATCTTGAACAATACAAATCCTGAAAAAATAATTTCATCCCCTTCTTTTGGGACGAATTAAGTGCGTCTAAATCACCCGTAATGTACTGATCAAATTCTGACTGGTTGCTAATCAAAGTTCGCTCAAAACAGGCAATAGCATGTGTAATGACGAATGGATTGGGGTCAATTTGGTATGCCTTGTTACTTAAATGTAGATAGCTTACATTTTTTTTCATTCGCTCAGCAATCAAGCGAAGGTCAAAGTCAAATTCAGCGTGTTCTTGTACTGGCACCAATACCTGCATTTCTAGAGACGGAACGCCTCTATCCCAGTGCAAACCTGAATCTTGATCAACCACATTAGCCAAACTAGGCGCATTTCTTCCAACTTGCTGCTGCCTAATACCTACACTTTTTGCTTTCCCATCTGTAAATGCTTTTGTGGGTAAATGGCAGGTAGCACAAGATAGTGAATAATCTCTAGACATTATGGAGTCAAAAAATAACCTTTGCCCCAAAAGCACTTTTATAGAATCAGATGAATTTTCTCTATAATATTGTGAGAAAAAGCTTTCGTTTGGTTTAAGAGGTATAAAACAATATTCTTCGTAATTATAGAAAGTAAAAAATACAAGTAAACCTAAGAATCCTGCTTTAAGTTTTGCGACCATAATTGGACACTTTTACTTTTTCACCATAAACTTTTTGCTAACCAAAAATGCCTTGTCTGACTCAAAAACAGCTAGGTAAGTTCCTTGGGGCAACTCCATATTTATGAAATAATTACCTGCATTAGAAAGATCATTCTCAAATTTAAGAATCTTTCCTTGCATGTCTATTACTTTTAGATTTACACGATTTTCATAAGGAAATTCATAAAAGATGGTAGGTGCATATGGCAGTCCATAATCAAAAACAACATGCCCGCTTCCCTGTTGTGGGTGTTTTCTAAGCGATGCAGTTGCTTCTGTATCAAAAACTTTAAACTTATTAGTATTGAACATAATCGTTTCGTTAAGCCAATATACACCATGATTATATCCTGCTTCAGCTAAGTCAATGTCTTTTAGCCAATCAGCAATATTTACATATAGCTCGATTTCTGTGTCCTTACCATTTATTTTTCCTGTGGTTTCAATTTTATTTACTGGAGTTAAATATTCGTCATTGGCTGTAACATGAAATTCAAATTTTTTGTCAAGGAGTCCATCCTTGTCATCGTCTATGCTTCCTTCAATTACCAAAAATCGATAGCCAGCAGCCCATCCCCAATGCATCGAAGGATTCTTTAATGCCAAGGGGTGCGATTCATCATAAATAGCTGGGTTTAAGTGGTTTTTTTCAACATCAACGCCAACATCAAACTTTAAACCTTGTAATTTATCTATTGTTAAACTGTTTAAATTATAATTAGAAATATTGGCACTTGCGAGCACATAATGGTCTTTTAGTGGAATACTTTGCCCATTGTCTTGAATCTCAAAACCAGAAAGATAATATTGTACTCTGGTAATCTGCAAAGTCCTGCCAGAATTGTCGTAATACTTTTGATCGTAAGAGAAAGGCGTGCCATTCCACTCATGATTTAACTTTAGGGTGATGTTTCCTTGGGCAAAAACGTTTGACGATAGATAAAGGAAAAGTTGAATAAAAAATAAATATTTCATAATTTTTAATGTTTAATTATTTTATGTGTTGATATAGTTTGGTCAAAATGAAGTTGTAAAATATATACGCCGTCCGGAAAACCAGTCAAATCAAAGCTTTTCTGAAAAGATTCATAGCTTTTAAGCTTATTACCATCAATACTGATTAAAGTGGTTTTTTTAACTTGATCAACCTTTATTTTACCCAGCGTAATTTCAAAAATATCTGAAGTTGGATTTGGAAAAATCCGCGCGTGTTGTTTTACATGTTTTTCAACAACAGGAAGGTCTATATGTACAATCCTTATTTTCTGCACACCCAATACTTTGCTATTGTTTAAGTCAAAATATTCGACCAGTATAATACCACTATCAAGTAGGTTATCTAAAGATTCATTCGATAGTAATATATCATATCGTTCACCTGGCATTACTTCTAAAATATTTACGGTATCTACGCCTTCAGGAATGGGTCTACCGTCTGTACTTACCACCCGGGCAAGAAATCCACTTGGAAATATAAATCGATTACCGCAATTCCCAATATTGGCAAGGTGTAACAGGCTGTTGTAGTGGCGACGGGGATAGTCTGAAAAAACTTCAATGTGATCAAACAAAAAATCACTGTTTGACTTACCATTTAACATTAAATATTGGGGATGATAGTCGGGAATTGATATTTCTGTATGGTTTGAATCGTATGCGTGTTGAATAAATTCTTTGGTATGCCAATGAGTGTCTATTTCAGATGTGAGAAAAGTGTACTCTTTACCCTCATATGAATAACCATAAATTTTGCCATATAATTTGGGATGGATAACAATAACTCCATACATACCAGCCTGAACATGTATAGGTGAAACTACATGACAGTGGTATAAATATGTACCAGGGTGTTTCGCTACAAATTCATATTTACCTTGCTCGAGATGCTTGACACTAAAAGACAATTCTGGCACACCGTCATTGGCTTGATTAGCATCCAAACCGTGTAGATGAATGGTGTGGGGTGCTCCTTGAGAATAATTATTCAGGATGAGCGTCACAGAGTCTCCTTCTCCAAATTCTAATAATGGCCCTGGGATAGAAATAGATTGACCCAAAAGCTCTGTATAACCCATAAGGGCTATTTTGTTCCCGTCAGGCAGCTCAAATTGTGGTTCAAGGTCAATTTTTGAAAACAACTGTTTAACAACCCTTTTCTGCGCATATAAACCCTCAAGCATTAGAAAAACATAAAAAATGACTAGAAAAAATCGCGATTGTCTCATGGATCAATACTTAAAGTGGTAAACATCCCCTTTGGATATTTTTTATTCGCTCTCAGTGCAGCCAAATTATGATCATGTACAGGGTACTCACCTGGCTTGTCAGGTATGAGTTGTAAAATCATGGAGGCCATTGGATGGATTGGCAAGGTATCTTTTTTACGCCCAACATGGTTTGGAAATTTACTCGAATAAACAATTTCAACATGATAGCCATGAAAGTGTAGAGAGTGTATACCCAATCCTGTATTGGTTATATGAATAACCAAGGTATCTCCCACTGAACCAATTACTTTGGCGTCTGAATCTATATTGATATCCGGATTACTTTTTCCATTAATGGTGAATAGGTTTGGTTCATACAGAGCCCAATCTACAGATCTCCCTGCGCTAAGCTGAAAATTCAATGCATATTGATGGTCTTTTAGATTCCAATAAAAGGACTTATGTGAATGGTTTTTTACAACCAACATCCCAGACAAACCAAAATAGGAATTGACTGGGAAATCATACGGATCGAAATAAATAAAAGCACCTTCCAAAAGGCGTTTTACCTCCACGAAGGCAGTATCTTTGGGTAGAATTTCAATAGGACTTTTACTCAAACCTTGAATCTGAAATTGGTGAACATTATTGGTTCTGTTATGAATCAATAGTGTCAAGGTATCTCCAACTCTTGCGTTTAAAATTGGGTTTTCTTGCCTAAAATGATTGGTTAGATTATAACTTACATAGGGTAACTTTTCTCCATTGACTGTGAGCATAGAATCTTGGATGACAAATAAGTTGTAATGAACAATCGTTGATTGCGCACAGATAGAGTAAAATACTATGAAAATGGGTAAATACCACTTAACCTTATTCATGTACAATTAGCTTTTGAGATGCCAACACATGAGCATCAAGTAAAAATTGTACGAAATATACACCTGGCTTCCATGAAGCAAGGTCAACACGAACACTCGGCTCGGATAGGTTGTGATTCTCGAAAACCTTTTTACCAGTTAAATCAAATATTACAAAGGATGTAAATTTATGATTTACAGGAATTTCAATGAAGTTAGATGCAGGATTTGGAAAAACTACAAAATCTCTAGCTGTCTGTGATTCATGAATGTTTGCGTTTTTAGCATTTATTATCCATGTGGCAGTATCTCCATCTTTAGGATTTTTTTTATTGAAAACACGCACTCTGTAGATGGATTCTTTCTCGCTATCCATAGGATTGACTGTGAGACGTACATAAGAATTTTCCTCACTTGTAGAGTTGGGGTTCATATCGAACATCTTGCCTTTTTCTAAAATAGAACCCAAGCATAAACCATATACACAAACCAAACCATCCCAATCACTCGGGATAGTACTTTCTACGACTTCTATGCTTAACGATAGGGTATCTTCCCGATTTTTTTTCACTTGTTCAATTTTCATCTCGGTATAAGTATTTTTTGCTATCACCTGAATGAGTGTATCATTCGGATACCAAGAGAAAGACTCTTGTGAAAATAAAATAAAAGAATTTCCTAAGACAAAAATTAAAACAGCAAACTTTTTAAACATTCCGACTCGAATATACAAAAAATATTGAAAATGCATTCATCAATATTCTTTTCATTTTATATTTGCCGCTCCCTAAAATTAGGAACAAGCGAAAGTAGCTCAGCTGGTAGAGCATCACCTTGCCAAGGTGGGGGTCGCGAGTTCGAATCTCGTCTTTCGCTCTAACAATGGGTTAGCCCATTTTTTATTGCCCTGGTGGTGGAATTGGTAGACACGCAGGACTTAAAATCCTGTGGCCTCACGGCCGTGCGGGTTCAAGTCCCGCCTGGGGCACTTTCTCAGGTCTTTTTTGTTTCTTTGCTAGTAAGGTGTTAAAGTTACATTTATCATTCTTCGTAAAAGTCTCTGCATTTGCGCTGTTTTTTGCTCGAGCGTATGAGCTTTATTTTTTAAAAAGTCCTTTGGCTTGGACCTTGTCTGAGTTAGGCCTTAATCCTGGGCACTTGTTTTTAAAGTTTATCGCCCTACTCCTGTTTGCTTTTGCCGTTCTTTCCTTGTTTATATCCCATAAAAATTTCTCCAAATATTGGGGATTTGTTTTACCTGCAGTTGTAATTAAGTTGAGCATACTTTTTTCCTATTTTTGGTCTAACCATTTTTATTGGCCAAAAATATTGGAATGGTCATGGCAAATTTTCATCCCATTGCTTTTTCTTTGGATCTACAAAAAGTATAGATCTTTTGATGCCACTCGTATTTATCTAAAAGTTCTGCTTTGCGCAAGTTTGCTACCACATGCTTTAGACAGCTTTGCTCTCTTCGAAAACAGCAGCCATTATGTATACCTCACTTACAGGTTACTTAATATAGACCAATTTATGTTGGGCATTCCCAATCAAATCTTGGCTGCCTTTCATTTGTCTATGTGTTTTTTTGTATTTGTAAAAAGTGTACGAAAGCCCTTTCTCATGTATGCCCTTATCTTAGGCCTTTTAGTTGCTTTGGCTCGCTTGGTTACTGGATATAATCAAGATTTTGTTATTCTTTCTACAAAGCATTTTGTTTTTGATTGCTTTTTACACCTACCCTTGGTGCTTGTTCCCTTGTCCTTATTAAGCCTAAGGGTAAAATAAATGTAAAATTTAGCATTTTTTCAAATAAGCTATTGCGCTTATTCCGTTTTAATTTTCTTTAAATTCGCCTAAAATTCAATCAGTATGAACATTCATGAATACCAAGCAAAAAACATCCTTAAATCTTATGGTGTTGCCATACAAGAAGGCGTAGTTGTTGACAACATAGCGCATATTGAAACGGCAGTCAAACGGCTTCAAGCGGACACAGGTACCGACTGGGTAGTTGTCAAAGCCCAAATTCATGCTGGTGGACGTGGAAAAGGTGGTGGGGTAAAACTTGCCAAAAATTTGGATGAAGCAAAACAAAGAATGCAGGATATTTTGGGGATGCAATTGATTACACCGCAAACTGGGCCAGAAGGCAAAAAGGTGAATAAAGTGCTTATTGCTCAAGATGTATATTATCCAGGCGAAAATGAACCAAAAGAATTTTATATGAGTGTCTTGCTTGACCGAAGCAAGCAACAAAATGTAATCATTTACACTACAGAAGGCGGAATGGACATTGAAGAAGTCGCTGAAAAAACTCCAGAACTTATTCATAAGGAATGGATTGATCCTGCTGTAGGATTGCAAGGTTTTCAGGCAAGAAAAATTGCTTTCAATCTAGGGCTAAGTGGTCGGGCTATGAAACAAATGGTCAAATTTGTTTTAAGCCTTTATAAAGCTTATGATGATACCGATTCAAGCATGTTTGAAATTAACCCTGTATTGAAAACCAGCGATGACAAAATTATTGCGGTTGATGCCAAAGTAAATTTGGATGACAATGCCTTGTATAGACATCACGACCTAATGGAGCTTAGAGATATCAGCGAAGAAGACCCTACCGAAGTAGTTGCCAAAGAGCACGACTTAAACTATGTGAAACTTGATGGTAATGTGGGATGTATGGTCAATGGCGCTGGCCTGGCTATGGCTACGATGGACATCATAAAGCTATCGGGTGGAGAACCAGCCAACTTTTTAGATGTTGGTGGCGGAGCCAATGCTCAAACAGTAGAAGCAGGTTTTAAAATCATATTAAAAGACCCCAATGTACGAGCCATTTTGATTAACATATTCGGTGGAATTGTGCGTTGCGATCGTGTGGCAAATGGTGTAGTTGAGGCGTATAAAAACATCGGCCAAATCAATGTGCCAATTATTGTAAGATTGCAGGGCACCAATGCTGAGGAGGCAAAAGAAATAATTGACAATAGCGGCTTACAAGTGCAAAGTGCCATTTTGTTAAAAGAAGCTGCTGAATTGGTTAAAGTAGCCGTGGCTTAGTTTGTTTTTGACATCAAATGCAATTTTATTTTTATTTTTTGCTTTCCTTTTTTAGCTTTTGATACAATTTCTCCACATTTGTTTCAAACCTTTTTTCAAAAAATATTTTTAATGTATTTTGCTTTTATTCTTATAAATAGTTTAGCAACAACATGACAGTAGAACAAAAAATTGAACAGATTATCAGCAAGTACGACTTGCTGAATCATCCATTTTACCAAGCATGGTCCGCAGGTACGCTGCCCGAAGAAAAATTAAGCGAGTACACCAAAGAATATGGTACTTTCATTCAGCTAATTGCTGAAGGTTGGGGAAAAGCTGGCTACAAAAAAATCCAAAAAGTAGAGGAAGAGCATTTTTTACTTTGGAAAGACTTTGCGAAAAGTTTGGGTCAAAACAACATCGAACAAAGCATAGAAGAGGTAGGGAAACTTAATACAGACTGCCAAAATTACTTCCAAAACAAAGTAACTGCTTTGGGTGCCCTTTTGGCATTTGAAAATCAACAGCCGCATACCGCCACCTCTAAACTAGAAGGTTTACAAAGCCATTACAAACACCTAAAAGCAGATGAGACCTATTTTGAAATACACAAAAATGATTGGGATGAACCTGCACTATTGGTAGAGGAAATCAAAGATATGAATGATGAAAATCAAGCATCTTCCTTGGAAGCATTAGAAGGCACTTGCCAAAACCTATGGAATGCACTAAGTGGTATTTTAGGTGATGCAGAATGCTAATTAAATAAATCTAAGTTCGGAAATCCGTAAAAAAGCACTTTCTTCCCAAAGTGCTTTTTTTATGGCATCCATTTCCGCAAAGCTTTTTCTTGAAAATCAGAAATTTCCTTCTTCACTGATAGCATATATCGGAATTCTTTTGCTGATTGATTTGTCAACAAAACAGACATCATACGACCATCACGTTGGAAACTTAATTCAAGTAAATTTTCTATTGGTTTCATCGTTTTGATGAAATCTGGCAAACTTTGATTAATGCGGTATCCGTTGATGGCAATTAACTCATCGTTGGCACTTAAGCCAGCCTTCATTGCACTTGAGCCGTATGCAATTGAAACTATTTTGGTAATCCCTCCACTATATTGAGTTTGCATGCCAAAAGGGACCCCTTGTCTTTCTTGAATGCTTATTTTCAAGCCTATTTCCTCTAAAATTGTGTAATCCAAGCTTCCTTTGCCATATACCCATTGATCTATTGCCTTTGTCAAATCTATGCCAGTCAGCTTGTTTACAGTATTTACAAAAGTTTGAAATGTAAAACCAGCACCGTCTTTTTTATAGGTATCCCAATACAATTCATACATCAAATTATCGAGTGATTTTTCGCCATTGGTGGCTTTTAGTATATGTGCGTTGAGCAAAAGTGCTAAAAGCATGCCCTTGTTATAATAAGAAATATTGGTGTTCTTCGAGTCTCTATTTGGGTTGTATAATTTCACCCAAGCATTCTTACTAGAATGAGCCAAGCTCATAACATTTTTTCCTGGGGTGTTTTCATAGCTTGAAATTTGCCCAGCAACTTGCCGCAAATAGTCAGAACGGCTAGTAAATCCAGCACGATGAATTGTTAATTTATCATAAAAAGAAGTAAAGCCTTCAGCAAACCAAAGCAATTCGGTATAGTTTTCATTGTGATAGTCAAACGGCCCTAATTCAATTGGTCTGAGACGTTTAACATTCCATAAATGGAAGTATTCATGTGCAATAAGCCGAAGAAAACCCAAGTATTTGTTTCGATTGGCATAGGCAAAGCGATTGACCATGCTTGTTTGGGAATTTTTATGTTCTAAACCACCCCCACCATTGTCCACATTATAAACAAAGTGAATATAAATGGGCCCGGCTGGCTGGTCATTAAATAATTTGTATTGTTCATCGCTTATGGTTTTAAAATCTCTTCTAATTTGAGCGAGTTTATAGTTGCCTTTGCCCAACATGACTACACAATGGGGCAAGCCAGCTGACTGGTATTGAACCGTATCAAAATTTCCAATCGCGAGCGGTGCGTCAGCTAAATCATCATAATTGGGTAGGGAAAAGTTATATGGCCCTAGTTCTTTCGCAGCTATGTGGGCGCTAGACCAATGACGAAGAGGTTTTATTTGTAAATCAATTTCATTATGTTCAAAACCTTCAACCAACATAAACGCTGAAGGTCCGTGAAGAAACGCATATTCGCCGTCAACATAGCTCTCACGTACACTTTGCTCAAAGCAAAAAACATTGTAGGTAAACGAAACTTCCTTGAAATCCTCGCAGGCAACTACCCAAGTATTCTTATCTTCTTTTGAAACAAAAAGTGATTTGTCGCCGCTTTCAGCATAGACCTTATCAATGTTTCTAGAAAATTCACGAATTTTATAAGACCCAGGTGTCCATGTAGGCATACTGAAACGCAATTCTTTAATTTTAGGATCTTTTATAAGTTCTATAGTAATACTTGCATAGTGATTGTTCCATCTTGGAAAGGAAACTTGATATGAAATTTGTGCCATAATCGCTTGACTTATGAGTGTGAAAAAAAATAAAATGCTGAGCTTTTTCATTTGGAAAAAATAATTGGTGTCAATTCTTCGAAGTGGGAAACTGGTTTTTCGCAGGATTGGTTTCTGCATAAATAATATTTTGTTTCCTTTTGCCAACGACCTGCAAATAAAGGAATATTATCTTGTGGTTTATCGCTAAATGTAATTCGTATTTGTGGTAAATATTCACTGTGTAGTTCTTTCGCTGCATTTTTGGCATCTTCTCCGGTTATAACCAGCTCAAAACTTGGCTCTACATTATCTAAGTAAAGTAATAGCCAATTAGCGTATGCACCACCATAGTTTTCCATAGCTTCTTGAATTGGGATAAGCATATTTCTACTTCGTACGATATATGCATCTAAACCAAAATATAAACCCAATGTATACAAGTTCTTAGCCATAATAGAATTGTCAGAAGGGATAACATTGTCTGTTATTTGCTTCGGAATGTGGTGCAGGTCAGAGGCTTTTTTCTTAGACATATGAAAATAAGTATGTCCATCGTCTAAAAAGAGTTTATCTGCTGAAATTTGAAGTTGTTTGGCAAGTTGGAGATAGTCAGAACTCGAGGTCAATTCAAAAAGCCGAATTAGTGCCTTTGTATAAAGAGCATAATCTTCACAGAGGCCTTCTATACTTGACTTCCCATTTTTATATGCATGCCATAATTGTGGTGTATCTCCTTGCATTAAGCAATTGTCTTTCAAAAATTGGTGCATTTCAATCGCATCATAAAGGTATTTTTCCTTATTAAAAGCAGCATAAGCATCACATAAGCCAATCATCATTAAAGCATTCCAACTGGTTAGCGACTTGTCATCCAAAGCTGGTTTTATCCTTTTTTGCCGAACATTAAATAACTTTTGATTGATGCTTTCCACACTTTCTTGGAATTCGCTCAAAGACATATTGTGCTTTTGAGCAAGCACTGTATCCATTTCTCTTCTTAAAAGTATAAATTTATTTTCTTCCCAATAGCCAAAATGATTCAAATTATAATAGTCTTCTGCCAACTGCATTTCTTCAGGATTTAAAATGTCTTTGATTTCTTTTTTTTCCCAGACGTAAAATTTACCCTCTTCACCTTCGCTATCGGCATCCAAAGCAGCGTAGTAAGGGCCATTGTCTTGTTTCAACTCTTTCTGAATAAAGGCGATGCACTGTTCAGCTACTTTTTGATAAAGTGGGTTTTTGGTTCTTTTATAAGCATCAGAATAAACAGAAATTAACTGTGCATTGTCGTAAAGCATTTTTTCAAAATGAGGAACCTTCCAAATTTCGTCTGTACTATATCTTGCAAACCCACCCCCCAAATGATCGTAAATACCACCAAAAGCCATTGAATTCAAACTCAAGTCCACCTGTTTAAGTAACTCATCTTTTTTGCTCTGATAGGCATAGCGAGTCAAAAATTGAAGATTACTTGGCATCGGAAATTTTGGTGCGCTTAAAGTTCCACCATTTTGATAATCTAAACGATTCACCCATTTTTCTATCGAATTTTTAGGAATTTGCTGATTCAAGGTTTGTTCCTTGTTGAAAGAAAAGTGATTTTGTGCCGCAACACCTTCGGCAAGTTGCCCAGCAAATTGAACAAGTTTTTCATTGTTTTGGTCAAATTCTTTTTGGATGGCTTTCAATACTTTGAGCCAATTTTCTTTGGCAAAATAGGTTCCTCCATGAAATGCCCTTCCGTCTGGCAAGGCAAAGACATTAAGAGGCCACCCACCCCCACCTGTCAACAAATTAACAGACCGCATATATAGTTCATCAACATCAGGCCTTTCTTCACGATCTACCTTAATTGAGTAAAAGTATTTGTTCATGTATTCTGCAATCAAGGAATCTTCAAAGCTTTGATGCTCCATTACATGGCACCAATGACATGCAGAATAACCAATGCTAACAATTATTGGCTTATTTAGTCGTTTTGCCTCGGCCAAGCTTTTTCGGTTCCAAGCGTGCCATTTAACTGGATTGTAGGCGTGTTGCAATAAATATGGGCTGGTCTCATAAATAAGATCGTTGCTAATTTTCCTTTTTTTGTGGGCGTGATTTTCCAAACTACTACAAGAGATAAAAAAACAAGAGAGGGCAATTAAATACTGGACAGGTTTTTTGATAAACAATACCTAAGCCAGTAATTTTTCGCTAATTTTTTGATGTATTTCTTCCATCAATTCTTGATTATCTAGCAAAAGTTGTTTAACTGTATCTCTACCCTGACCGAGTTTTGTTCCGTCATAACTAAACCAAGAACCACTTTTCTGAATAAACTCGTTTTCAACAGCCATATCCAATATTTCGCCAGCTCTTGAAATTCCTTCTCCATACATGATATCAAATTCAATGGTACGAAAAGGTGGTGCAACTTTATTTTTAGCAACTTTTATGCGCGCCCTATTACCAATAACCTCTGTATTGTCTTTAATCTGTCCGATTCTTCGAATGTCTAACCTTACCGATGCATAGAACTTTAGTGCATTTCCACCAGTAGTTGTTTCAGGATTTCCAAACATAACGCCAATTTTTTCACGCAATTGATTAATAAAAATACAAACGCAACCTGTCTTGTTTATTGACCCTGTAAGTTTTCTTAGAGCTTGTGACATCAATCTAGCTTGCAAGCCCATTTTGCTTTCTCCCATTTCTCCCTCAATTTCTGCCTTGGGAACAAGTGCGGCAACCGAGTCAATAACTAATATATCCAAAGCGCCTGATCGAATCAAGTTATCAGCAATTTCTAGCGCTTGTTCACCATCGTCAGGTTGAGAAATCAAAAGATCTGTAGTATTAATACCAATCTTTTCTGCATAAAATTTATCAAAAGCGTGTTCCGCATCAATAAAAGCGGCCAAACCACCTTTTTTTTGGGCTTCTGCAATGGCATGCATCGCCAAGGTTGTCTTACCCGAGGATTCAGGCCCATATATTTCAATAACTCTTCCTTTCGGGAAACCGCCAACTCCAAGTGCAAGGTCCAACCCTAGTGAACCCGTCGGGATAACTTCCATTCTTTCAACTTTGTCATCATCCATTTTCATCACTACGCCTTTACCATACGATCTTTCTAGTTTATCAATGGTTAACTTCAATGCCTTAAGTTTCTCGTTTACTTCTTTGTTACTCATTTTATCTATTTAAGAACAAGCAAGAAAGGACTTGAAGGCCATAAAAACAACCCTTGTTGATATTTTGCCCAAAAGGTATGCGTATGAAATGTGGAAACAATAAGCGAAGATTAAGCATACATTTTTATTTATTTGAATCGTTATTAGACAAATGAAGCACTTTTGGTATCTTGTTTTGTTATTACCGAATTTGGCTAATTCTCAAGTGGTGGATACACTTACTGAAATAGACGAAATAGAGATTATAACAAAATACAAACCAATATTGGTTGAAGCAGATAAGATTAAGATTTTACCCGAACTAAGCTCTGAAAAAATTGATTTACCCACGTTGGAATACAATTTACCAGATATTTTGCCAAAAATTAGGAACAACTATAGACCAATTAAGCCTGTTTCCTTAAAGAAAGAAAAACAAGATCCTTTATATGGAAATTATGCAAAACTTGGATTCGGAAATTACCGTAGCCCTTTTGCAGAATTTCATTTGCACAATTTAGAGGACAATAAATATAGCTATGGCCTTGGGCTTTTACACCATTCAGCCCGAGGAGGGAATACAGGTGTTTTAAAAAATGCTCGCTACAGCAATAACAACTTTAATATCTATGGTGAGAAATTCACCCGTAAAGGTGTACTAAACACAAAATTCAATTACGAACGGAAAGGAATTACCCGTTATGGTTATCAAATGGACTCCTCAGAACTAAATATTGAAGACCTTAAAAGGACGTTCAATTTGAGCGAACTTCAAGTCGGTTATAGCTCTATAAGCGAGAAAAATAAGAATGGGTTTGTTTTGAGTTCAGCACTTAGCTCTTTTGGCAACGATATTGCTTCTGAATTTGATTTGGCTTTAGATGGTGGAATCAAATGGTCCGGTCGAAATCTTCGTTTTGACTGGCTTTCGCAATTAGACATTACCCAATATTCAAAAGACACTTTTAGTCTTAATCGGCTATTTGTTCACACCTTCCCCAAAATCACTTTCAAGAAAAAGCTGCTTACGCTTAGCTTAGGCGCAAAAGTCTGTATTCCAACAGGAGACGACACAACATCTGAGAATCTTTATGTAAATCCATATGCTTTTGTAGATTATCAACTTGCGCCAGACATATTGCATATTTTTGGTGAAATAGATGGAGGTCTAATCAAAAATGATTTCGAAGGATTGGCCAAAATAAATCCATTTTTGAATCAAAATTTTTCTCTACAAAATACATTTAATGCGTTTGATTTTAGAGCAGGTGCAAAAGGTAGCCTTAACAACTTTTCTTATTCTGGAAATCTATATGTTAATGTTCAAAACAATCGTGTTTTATTTATTTCGGATAGTACAGCTTTCAGGGGCTTTGACGTATTATATGACGACATTACCCAAAGTGGCTTTGTTGCACAAATTGGCTACACATTTCGACAAAAAGGTTTTGTAAATGCCCAATTGAGTTTAAACGATTTCAAATTAGAAAAATATGCAGATGCCTTTCATTTGCCCAATACAGAATTTGAGTTGCACGGAAGATATATTTGGAATAAAAAAATGATATTGAAAGCGGATGGACTATTTTGGGGCGAGCGAACCAATAGTAATTCAAGTGATTTAGACAAAATAAACATACTTCCAGCATTTTTTGACCTAAGTATTGGATTGGAGTATTTACATAAAAAAACGCTTGCTTTTTTCTTAGAAGGAAACAACATTTTAAACAATAAGTATCAATTTTGGGCAAACCATCCACGATTTGGCATAAACGTAATGGGAGGCGTTTCACTTTCGATATAGATGACTTTAGATCAAATTATATCAGCAACATTAAAAGAGCAAAATAGCATAGTTCTCCCGAACTTCGGTCGTTTGGTGGTGATCACCTCTCCTACCAAAATTTCAAGAAGTACAGATTCTGCAAAACCAGAACACAAAAAAATTGTCTTTAGCTCAAACCCTAGTATAAAGGATGATGTACTTGAAAACCAAGTCATTCAATTAAATAGATTAGATAAAAAAAATGCACAAAAAGAGATTCTTGCTTTCATAAAAGAGTTAAAAGCTCGTTTAAGTTCTGAAGGGGAAGTGCATATAAAAGGAGTTGGACTTTTTGAAAATAAGGACAACAATCAAGTACTATTTACGTCTAAGTTTGAACACAATCAAACTTCAGCCTATTTTGGTTTGCAAGAAGTGCAGTTGAAAAGAATAAGTCAAGAAAAACTAAATGAAGAAAAATCCAATAGAGTAGAATCAATTACAAATCATTCTACAACCAAAAAAGAAGAAATTAAACAGAGTATTCAAAAAGTCAAGACAAAAAAAGAATCATTAAATATCAAAAATAAAAACCCAATAAAAGTACTTTTATTATTAATCATTTCAACGTTACTACTAGCGCTAATTGTCGGTTATTTTTATTTAGAATCGAAAGCCTATGAGCAAGAAGAAAAAACTAGAATAGAGGCACTCAAAAAATTTAAAGAACAAAATCAAACAAAAAATCAAACAAACTTATGAATCCAATCTTTTTGCAAATCGCTTTGGACAGCGCACAAAATGAAATTACAGCAAATGAGGGCCTTGACGTTGTTGATTTGGCTACAAAAGGAGGTATTGTAGTCATCATCATTGCCCTTCTTAGTATCATTGCAGTATACATTTCCTTAGAAAGATATTTAACAATAAGAAAAGCAAGCAAAAGTGATAAAGCTTTCTTAAACCAAATAAAAACCATGGTTCAAAATGGAAATATCCAAGAAGCCCAAAATATGTGTGCTTCAAATAATAGCCCTTATAGTAGAATGATTTCAAAAGGACTTTCTAGGATTGGAAAACCACTTGAAGATATTCGCGTAGCGGTAGAAAATACGGGCAATCTAGAAATCACCAAACTTGAAAGAAGTTTGCCCATTTTGGCA